>Ga0308016_10000721_pt1 | contig 16554 bp, 16 predicted proteins | sample Neamet233_FD_203129 | JGI IMG/M metagenome (GOLD analysis project Ga0308016, IMG submission 203129) | Marine microbial communities from water near the shore, Antarctic Ocean - #233 | ecosystem: Environmental > Aquatic > Marine > Unclassified | place: Southern Ocean | collected 2014-07-28
TGGATTTTTTTCGTTGGGATTGTTGTATTTTTTTCAATTAATTTTGTTGAAACTCCACCTAACGTTTCAATTCCAAGTGATAAAGGTGTTACATCTAAAAGAAGTACATCTTTAACATCTCCTTGAAGTACACCAGCTTGAATTGCAGCACCCATTGCAACAACTTCATCTGGGTTTACACTTTTATTAGGTTCTTTTCCAAAGAAGTTTTTTACTTCAGCTAAAACTCTTGGCATTCTTGTCATACCACCCACCATTACAACTTCATCAATTTCATTTGCGGTAAGACCTGCATCTTTAAGTGCAGTTTTACAAGGTGGCAACGTTCTTGAAATTAAGTCTTCAACCAAAGCTTCTAATTTTGCTCTAGTCATTTTTAAATTAATGTGTTTTGGACCTGTTTTATCTGCTGTGATAAATGGTAAATTAACATCTGTTTGTTCAGCAGAAGAAAGTTCAATCTTTGCTTTTTCAGCAGCCTCTTTCAATCTTTGAAGAGCAAGTTTGTCAGTTCTTAAATCTATACCATTGTCTTTTTTAAATTCACCAATTAAGTAATCAACAATCGTGTTGTCAAAGTCTTCACCACCTAAAAATGTATCACCATTAGTAGATTTAACTTCAAATACACCATCACCCAACTCAAGGATAGATACATCAAAAGTTCCACCTCCTAAATCGTATACTGCAATTTTTTTATTTTCTTTTTTCTTATCCAAACCATATGCAAGAGAAGCAGCAGTAGGCTCGTTTATAATTCTTAAAACTTCTAGACCAGCAATTTTGCCAGCATCTTTTGTGGCTTGTCTTTGAGCATCATTAAAGTAAGCAGGAACAGTTATTACCGCTTTAGTTACCTCTTGTCCTAAATATTTTTCAGCCGTTTCCTTCATTTTAATAAGAATAAAAGCTGATATTTGTGAAGGTGAGTATTTTTCACCTTTTGCTTCTATCCAAGCGTCACCTTTTTCTGAATTAACAATTTTAAAAGGAGCCGCTGCAATATCTTTTTTTACAGTTGGGTCTTCAAAATTTCTTCCGATTAACCTTTTTACAGCAAAAATAGTATTTTCAGGATTGGTTACAGCTTGTCTTTTTGCAGGCTGTCCAACGAGTTTTTCTCCATCATCAGTAAAAGCAACAACCGAAGGTGTTGTTCTTGCACCTTCTGCGTTTTCTAAAACTTTTGGCTGGCTACCTTCCATGATTGACACACATGAATTTGTTGTTCCTAAATCTATTCCTATAATTTTGCTCATAATTTAAATCCTATCCTTCATATAAGTGTTAATTTTTAATCTACAAGTTCTGACAAATATTATAAATTGTCTGAATTTTCTTTATTTTCCTCACTTTTTTCTTCTTTATTTATAGTTTTTTTTGAAACACCCACTAAAGAAGGTCTAAGTAATCTGTTTTTCATCATGAAGCCTTTTTGAATTTCTTGAATAATTGTGCCAGGTTCTTTCTGGTCATCATCAATCTCCATCATAGCTTGATGAAAATTTGGATCAAGTTTTTTACCAATTGAATCTAAAGGAGTAATCCCATTTTTTGATAAAATAGAAACCATATCTTTATTTATGATATCAAAATGTTCCAAAGTTTTTTTTAAAGCTTCTGAATTTTTTAAGGCCTCATCACTTTCTAATATATGTTTTGATCTTTCCAAATTATCTATTAAGTTTAAGGTTTCTTTTGCAAATGCAAAACCTCCATAATTAAAAGCATCTTCTCTTTCTTTTTCAAACCTTCTTCTTTGGTTTTCCATTTCTGCAAAAGTTCTGACCAACTTTTCTTCTAATTCTTTTATTCTTTCTTCAGGAGTAATTTCTTGGATTTCTTCTAATTTCTCTGATGTACCTTGTTGTATTTCGTTATTTTTGCCTTCAACAATAGGTTCTTTTAATTCAGTATCTTGACTTTCAGCTTCGATGTTTTGATCTTTTTCCATTGTCACTTATATGGTATGAAATTTGATAATTGCTAGATGCTAAAAAAAAAAATTACAAAATTATTGGTGGGCACAAATAATAGGGGTAAATTAAGAGAAATTAAGGATTTATTACCCAAAAACCTTAAAATTTATTCACCTTTAGACTTTAAAATTAAAAGCCCCACCGAAAATGGAAAGAATTTTGAAGAAAACTCCTTAATTAAAGCTAAATATTTTTCTAAAAAATCAAAAATGGTTTGTCTGTCAGATGACTCTGGTTTGGAGATAGATATTTTAGATGGTGATCCTGGAATTTATTCGGCTAGATGGGGAGGAAAAAAAGGAAATTTTATTAAAGCAATGAACAGAGTTTTTAAAGAATTATCTAAAAAAGATAAAAATTGGAAAGTTAAAAAAATTAAAGCAAGATTTGTTTGTTCTTTAACTATTTTTAAACCTAATGGAAAAATAATAAAATCAACAGGTAAAATTGAAGGATATATTTCACCTTTAATAAAAGGAAAAAATGGATTTGGTTATGACCCTATCTTTATACCTCGCAGCAAAAAGATTACTTTTGGAGAAATGAAATCATTACAAAAATATAAGATAGATCATCGCTTTAAGGCCTTTAAAAAAATTAAAAAACTTTTTTAAATTGTTTATCTTCTACTTTATAAAAATGAAGAACATGATTAATTTTATTATTCTTTATTTCAAAAATTCCAATCTTACCTTTAAATAGGGTTTTTTTTGCAAAAATTTTATCATCTACTACATAATCATTTTGAAGTATTAAATAATAAACAAGTCCCACTAAATCAAAGCTCAAGAAAGAAAGTTGGTTTGGATAGTGATTAAATTTTTTGAAATATTCTGATGAGAAATTTTCATAATTTTTTTTATTAATTGAGGGAAAATACAGTGGTTGTGAGCTGGTTTCATTTAAAAGTGATTCATCAAACCATTGATTGAGAGTTATAAAATATTTTTTTTTAGGAGAGATATCCGTATAAAGTAAAGAAGTTGTAACGCTTTTGAGACTTTCATCGAAATCTGCAATTATTAGTGAATCAAACTTTACATCCCCTAGAGTATCTTGTTTTTCTAATCGTTCAATTAAACGTTCTTTATTATTTTCATTTGACTTTTCTAATCTTGCTATCTCATCTTCAAGATTTTGTTTTCTTTTTTTATAATTTGTAATTTTTTCTATCTGTTTTGTGAGTTTGGTGGGTTCCGCATTATATATATAATTTTTAATTATCTTTATCTTAGAACTAGAAATAGCTTTTTCAATTTCATTTTTGTAATCTACATCTGGCGTCAAAAAAATAGTTTTTTTAATTTTGTTTAATTCTATAAATTTCTTAATAGCCTTTATTTGGGATGTTGCATTAATACCTGAGTTAATTATATTTTTTGATTCTTTACTATCTTTATTTGTCAAAGATAAAAAAGTTAATTCTTTTAATTCATCGAGATATTCTAAGTTATCATTAAAGACTGGACCAATTATTATTTTTATTCCTAAATCAGATAATTCTTTAGCTGATTTTAATGTGATATTAGGATCTGATCCAGTATCTTTTGGAATAATCTCAATAGAAGTGTTGTTAATTTTATTAATAGCCAGCCTTGTGGAATTAATTATAGACCTACCAATCTCTGAATTTTTACCAGTTAAAGGAACAAGTAGTCCAATTTTAATCTTCTCATTTGCCAACACGTTTTTTAAAGGTGCTGTCAGCGCTAGTACTAATAATAATATAATTTTAATAAATTTTTTCATTTTAATGTTATTGTATTGCTTATAATTTAATGATTCTAAATACTGAAATTAAAAATAACAAAGTTAAAAATGGGCTATATATTGTTTCTACGCCCATAGGCAATTTAAGTGACATTACTTTAAGAGCTCTAGATATACTAAAAAAATCAGAATATATACTGTGTGAGGATACTCGTATTTCAAAAAATTTGCTAAATAGATATGAAATTAAGTCAAAACTTATTTCAAATCATAAATTCAATGAAAAAAAAAATTTATCAAAAATTATTGACATATTAAAATCAGATTGCATTATGTCACTTATCTCTGATGCTGGGACTCCTTCAGTTTCAGATCCTGGTGCAATACTTATTAATGAATGTTTGGTTAATAAAATTGATATTTTTCCCATACCAGGTGCGTCAGCAGTTACATCTTCTGTTTCTATTACTGGGTTTAAAGAAAAATATTTTTTTTATGGGTTTTTTCCTGAAAAAAATAATAAATTGAAGGAAGACTTTGAAAAATTATCTGCCTTAGATAGCTGTATAGTTTTTTTTATTTCTCCACGAAAATTTAACAAGTCTGTAAAAAATATTAAACATTATTTTTCAGGTAGAAAAATTTTAGTATGCAGAGAAATGACAAAGCTTTATGAAGAATACATTAGAGTGGATGTAGATAATCTTGAACCTTTTGAATCTGATCCAAAGGGAGAACTGACAATTGTTATTTCTGAAAAAAAAGAAAAAAAAAAATCATCGATAATATTGAAAGAATCTGATAAAGTGAATATTCAAAAAATGATTAAAAAACTAAGCATTAAAGATATTACTAATTTAATTAGTCAAAATTCTAATGTACCAAAAAAAGATATTTATAATTATTGTCTAAAATTAAAAAATGAATAAAAAAATAATTTTAATAAGTTTAATTTTTTTAATCTTCACAGGATGTGCTGGGATAAGCTCAAAAGGTATTTTTGGTACCGGTGTTAGTCTTGCTCTAGACCCAAGATCTTTAGGCACCCAAATAGACGATTCTGTAATGCAGAAAAATTTAGCCGCAAGATTGGTATTGAGAGAAAAGAGTTATCTATTATCTGTAAACACAAAAGTTTTAGATGGTAGGATTTTTTTAACAGGAAAGATTGATAATCCAGAAGAAAAACTTCAACTTACTAAATTAGCGTGGGAAACTAAGGGTGTTAGATCTGTTAAAAATGATATTACAATTAAAGAAGAGTTTAATTTTAAACAATCAGCTAAGGATTTACTTATAACATCTCAACTACGCACGGCTTTGATATTTAACAAAAAGATTAAAGCAACAAACTATCAAATAGATACTTACAAAAAAAGAATATTTGTTTATGGAATTTCTTTAACAGCGGAAGAGAGAAAAGAAGTGATAAAAGAAGCAAAAGAGATACTTGATGTTAAAGATGTTATAGCAAGTATTGTTTTGGTTGAAGATTTAAGAATTCAAAAAAATTAATTCTTTTTATAATTAATTACATCAGCAGAATAGGCAGCAACAGATGCTAAGTTTATTATCTCTGATGTAGATGATCTCAAGGGCGCTATTTCAATTGGTTGTCCTAACCCAATTAATAAGGGCCCAATAACTTTTGTCTCTCCTAAAGTCTTCATCATTTTATATGAGATGGAGGCGCTGTGTTGACCGGGCATTATTAAAATATTAGCATTCCCAACAATTTTTGAAAATGGATAAAGCTCTTTATATTCGGCGTTAAGAGCTACGTCTGGTTGCATATCTCCATCAAACTCAAAAGTAACATCTTTATTTTTTAAAATTTCAACAGCTTTTTTAATATGTTTCGTTCTGCTCGTTAAAGGCTGGCCAAATGTTGAATGAGAAACAAAAGCAACCTTAGGAACAAAGCCAAATAACTTCACTACTCTTGCAGAAGATATTGCAATTTCTGCCAACTCTTCAGAGCTTGGATACTCATTAACACTTGTGTCTCCAACAAATATAGTTCTTCCTTTATAGACGACCATATTTAAACCAAACATTATTTCCCCAGGTCTTGGGTCAATCACCTGCTTAATTTTATCTAAAGATGCACCAAACCTTCTTGTATTACCTGTAACCGCCCCATCAGCATCACCACATGCAACCATACAAGAAGCCCATATAACTCTATCATTTCTTACAAGTCTATCACAATCTCTTTCCAAAAGTCCTTGCTCTCTCTGCATTTTTTTAAATAAAAAATTAACATATTTCTCTCTTTTTTCTGAATCTTCAGAGTTTATTATTTCAATATCAAAATGATCATTGTAACCAATTTCTTTTATTCGTTCTTTAATTTTTTCTTTTTTTCCAATTAAAATGGGTGTTCCTAATTTTGAGTTTTTAAATGCTATTGCAGCTTTAAGTGTATTTTCATCTTCACCATCAGCAAAAACAATTTTCTTTAGGTTTTTTTTAATATGGGAGTTAATTCCTTGCATAATTGTTACAGACGGATCGAGTCTTTGTTTAAGTTGATCTTTATAAACTTCAAAATCTTTTATGTCTTTTCTTGCAACACCACTATCCATAGCAGCTTTTGCTACAGCCACAGGAATTACACTAATCAATCTTGGATCAAAAGTTGATGGAATTATATAATCTTTTCCATATTTTGGACGATCGCCTCCCATTGCCGCAACAACTTCATCAGGAACATCTTCCCTTGCTAGTTTTGCTATTGCGAGCGCTGCTGCTACCTTCATTTCTTCATTAATTGTTTTCGCTCTAACATCTAAAGCTCCTCTAAAAATGTAAGGAAAACCAATTAAATTATTTACCTGATTTGGGTAATCTGATCTTCCTGTTGCAATAATAGCATCATCTCTGATTTCCATTATTTCTTCTGGAGTTATTTCTGGATCTGGATTGGCACAAGCAAAGATTATAGGATTTTTAGCCATAGTTTTTACAAATTCTTTTTTTAAAGCACCTTTTGCAGATAAACCTAAAAATACATCTGCCCCCTTAATGGCTTGTTCTAAAGTTCTATTTTTTGTCTCAATTGCATGGACAGACTTCCATTGATCCATGCCCTCTGTTCTTCCCCTGTAGACAACTCCTTTTCTGTCTAACATTGTTACATTTTCATTTGGTACACCACTATTTTTAAATAAATTTGTACAAGCTATAGCAGAAGCTCCAGCCCCATTGACTACAACTTTAATATCTTTTATTGATTTGCCACTTATGTCTAAAGCATTAATTAGTGCTGCAGTTGTTATTATCGCAGTGCCATGTTGATCATCATGAAAAACTGGAATATCTAGAAGTTCTTTTAATTTTTCTTCTATAATAAAACAATCAGGAGCAGCTATATCTTCTAAATTAATTCCTCCAAAGCTACATGAAAAATTTTTGATGCTGTTTATAATTTCATCTGAATCTTTAGAATCAATTTCTAAATCAATAGAATCTATATCTGCAAACCTTTTAAACAGAACCGCTTTACCCTCCATAACTGGTTTCGAAGCAAGAGCCCCTAAATCGCCCATGCCCAAAATTGCTGACCCATTACTTATAACGGCAACTAAATTTCCTTTTGATGTATAGTCATAGGCTGCCTCAGGGTTATTAAAGATAGCTTTAACAGGAACTGCTACACCAGGTGAGTAAGCCAAAGCTAAATCTCTCTTCGTGGTCATCGGTTTTGAAGAATTAATTTCAATTTTTCCAGGTTTATTATAACTATGGAATTCTAGAGCCTCTTTGTCTGTGTAATGATCTATTTTAGTTTTTTTCATTTATGATAATTGATATACAGATAGAGTAAATTTATGACCAATATGATTTATGAACCTTATTAAGTCAACAGGCACATTTAGCTTTTTTACTATAATTAGCAGATTATTGGGCTATGTGAGAGATATATTAATAGCAGTATTTCTTGGTGCCGGACCTTTAGCTGATGCTTTCTTTGTTGCATTTAGAATTCCAAATACATTTAGAAGGTTATTTTCAGAAGGAACATTTAATGCAGCGTTTGTTCCAAGTTACTCATCATTATTAAATAAAAAAAAACAGCCAAAAATTTTTGCCAATAATGTTTTTAATTTACTTATTTTAGGATTATTTTTTTTAGTACTCACTGTTGAAATGCTAATGCCATTATTCGTATTTCTGATCGCACCAGGGTTTGAGGGAGATTCAGAAAAAATGGAATTAGTTATAACCTTGACGAGAATTACTTTCCCTTTTTTATTGTTTATAAGCCTGGCATCCTTTTTTTCCGCAATTTTAAACTCTCATAACAAATTTGCTATTGCATCAGCTGCACCAATTATTTTAAACATTCTTTTAATTGGGGTACTGTTTTTTGGTAGAGTTTTAAATGATCAATTAGTATATTATCTTTCTTATGCGGTTACTTTATCAGGATTATTACAATTTATATTTTTATATTTTTTTATAAAAAAATATTTTTCACCTCAATTAAAATTGACTATTAAAATAGATGAAAAAATTAAAGATTTTTTTAAAAAACTATTACCAAGCATTTTTTCTTCTGGTGTTACCCAAATAAACATCTTGGTAGGAACAATTATTGCATCTTTCCAGGCTAGCGCAGTATCTTATCTTTATTACGCAGATAGAATTTATCAAATAAACCTTGCAATTGCTGGAATTGCAATAGGCACAGTGATACTTCCTCAACTTTCTAAGTATGTTCAAAAAAAGAAAAAAGAAAAAATAAACCTGATTCAAAACAAAGCTTTAGAGTTGAGTTTATTTTTAAGTTTACCAGCCTCAATCGCACTATTAATTGCATCAGAAGAAATTATGTCCTCTTTGTTTGGATACGGATCATTTGATGAAGAGGGTGTTGAAAATGCTGCAAAAGCTTTGTTCTATTTTGCAATTGGATTACCTGCTTTTGCTTTAATTAAAGTTTTTTCCACCTTTTTTTTCGCCAGACACAATACTAAAATTCCATTCTATATTTCTTTAGCTTCAGTTTTATTGAATGTTATTATTAGTATTGTTTTTTTTAAAGAAACTGGATTTTTAATTATACCCATAGCAACCACAATATCTTCCTGGTTTAATGCAATCTTTCTATTTATTTACTTAAAAAAAGGAAATCTATTTAGTTTTAATTTAATTTTCGTAGACAGATTTATAAAGATTTTAGCAGCTACGATACTGATGGGAATATTTTTTAATTATTTAATTCATTTTTTAGATGATAAACTAATTTATGAAGAAGTTTTTAAGTCAGCATACCTTGTGGGTGCAGCAATATTAGGATTAACTTTCTATATTTTGATAGCACTATTTATCAAAGCTTTTAAAGTTAATGATATTCATCTAAAGTATTAATTATGAGCAAAAAAATTTTTTCAGGTGTGCAGCCAACTGGAAACCTTCATTTAGGAAATTATTTAGGAGCAATTAAAAATTTTGTAGACTTGCAAAATGAAGAAGGAAATGAATGTATTTTTTGTGTTGTAGATCTTCATGCAATAACTGTTAGGCAAAATCCTAAAGAATTAAAAAAAAACATAAGAGAGACAGCTGCAACTTTTATAGCGAGTGGAATAGATCCCAATACTAGCATTATTTTTAATCAGTCGATGGTTTCTGCTCACTCTGAGGCAGCGTGGATTTTAAGTTGTGTCTCAAGAATTGGATGGCTTAATAGAATGACGCAATTTAAAGAAAAAGCTGGAAAGGATAAAGAAAAAGCTAGCATTGGCCTTTATTCCTATCCAGTTTTAATGGCGGCAGATATCTTACTGTATGACGCAACCCATGTTCCTGTTGGAGATGACCAAAAACAACACTTAGAGCTTTGTAGAGATATAGCCCAAAAATTTAATAATGATTTTAATACACCTGAATTCTTAAAAGCACCAGAACCATTAATACAAAAACAATTTTCTAGAATAATGAGTCTTAAAGATGGAATGAAAAAAATGAGTAAATCAGATCCATCAGATTTAAGTAGAATTAATCTTACAGACGAAAAAAATGAAATATCTAATAAAATAAAAAGAGCCAAGACAGACCCCATGCCCATGCCAACAAACATTGAAGATTTAACAGAAAGACCTGAGGCAGAAAATTTATTGGGAATATATTCAAGTTTACAAAATCAGAATTTAGAAAAATCAGTAAATGAATTTAATGGAAAGCAATTTTCGGAATTTAAAAATAAATTAACTGAAATTCTAATTGAAAAAATTGAACCAATATCAAAAGAAATAAAAAAATTATTAAATGATGAAAAATATTTAGATGGAATTTTAGTTAAAGGCTCTGAAGAAGCAGACAAAATTGCCTCTAAAAAAATCACAGAAATTAAAAAATTGGTAGGTTTTTAACTAAATTTATTAATTAGTATTATTTTTGCTATTAACCATTATATATATTTTATGTTTGTACAAACAGAAGTAACGCCTAATCCCAATTCACTAAAGTTTTTACCAGGAAAAACCGTATCTAATAATGGCTCTTTTGAAGTAACAAAAAAAGAAGAGACAGATAATGAGTTGGTAAGAAATCTTTTGTCAGTAAATGGTGTAACTGGGGTATTTTTAGGTTTGGATTTTTTGTCTATAAACAAATCTGAAAATATAGATTGGGAAGAAATCAAACATATAGTTATCTCACTAATTAATGATTTTTACTCGACAGGAAAAGAATTTGTAATTGCAAATGAGCTTTTTAACGAAAAAGGAGGCGAACTCATAGAAATTGAAAAAAAAATTATAAACCTTTTAGACACAAAAATTAGACCAGCTGTTGCAAAGGATGGTGGTGATATTAAATTTAAAGAATTCAAAGATGGAATTGTTAAAGTAGAATTACAAGGGAGCTGCTCAGGCTGTCCAAGCTCAACAATGACTCTTAAGCAAGGTGTGCAAAATCTCTTATGTCATTATTTGCCTGAAGTAAAAGAAGTGGTTGCAATATAGTTATGAAAAATAATATATATTCCATACATGAAATAAAAAAATTTCTAATAAAAAAAGGATTTGTTATAAGAAAAAAAACGAAAAAAAAAGAAGACGATAATAACCTCAACACCATATCGAGAACTTTTTTAAGCAGTTTAATAATAATATCAATTTTTTTTATAACACCATTAGTTGTTGATCTTACAAATGAAAATATGATTTTTTCTAAAGATTTTGAAAAGAGTTCAAAAAATAACTTAAAAAAACTATTAGAAAACCAAGAAGTTAAATTAGATGATGACTTAGACAAAAAATTTTTATTTGAAGATATATTCAAATTTGATGAAGAACCTACGGATACTGTAAGATTGAGCGCCTCAACTATCGAAGAATTATTTAAATCAACTAATTATAACCTAGAAGATGTAAGAAAAAATAAATTAGTCAAACCAATCTCACTTACATTGTTACCCAAAGAAATTAAACAAATTGAAAATACAAAAAAAAGAAAAGATCTATTTATTCAAATCATTTTACCTTTGGTAATTAAAGAAAATAACAACATAAAATTAGATCGTAATAAACTTTTTAATGTCTTGAACAAAAGTAAAAATACAACGACTGAAAAAAATTGGTTAAATTCTAAATTCAAACAATATGGTGTAGTAAATAAAGATTTACCCACATTAAAGATTAGAATGGATGAGGTGCCAGTTTCAATGGCAATTGCTCAAGCTGCAAAAGAAACAGGATGGGGCACATCACGGTTTGCACAACAGGGGAACGCATTGTTTGGTCAATGGACATGGTCAGGAGAGGGAATAAAACCTGCTGGTGCCGATGGTGATAGCACTCATAAAGTTATGAAATTTAAAGTATTACAGGCTTCTGTAAAAGCATATCAAAGAAATTTAAATACACACTCAACTTATAAAGATTTTAGGAGTGTTAGAGCTGAACTAAGAAATGAAGGTAAAAAACTTGATAGCATGATTCTTTCAGAACATTTGGACAAATATGCAGAAACTGGAAAAGAGTATGTTAAAATTTTACAACAAATAATAAGACAAAATAATTTAGAAGATTTTGATGATGCTAAATTATTACCTATGAGTATGGATCTAAAGAGTTTAATTTAATCTTGATTAATAGAAAATTGAACTCCAAACCACCTCCAAATTCCATTATCATTTAAAGAGCAATTAACCCTACCTCGACGAAATAAAAACTTATCTTTAAAATTTATATTTAATATATCTTTATCAAAATTAATATTAGATTTTTGCCACTTGTTTCCTTCATCAGAAAAACAATTGATGTTATCTAAATTTTTTTGATTATCAAAAAATTCTACAGATAATTTGGGAGGATTATTCTTGATTAAATATTTTTCATTTGGATATAGAACCTTGTATTGTAAGGGGTGTAGATTAATTAAAAATTTAAATCTCTTTAGATCTCCATATTTTTCATTAATAGGAAACCTTGGTAATTCATAACGATCTTTATTAATGTCGATCACACCAGAGTGCTGACCAAAAGCAAATTTGAAATTTTTAGTTATGTGATCTTTTATAAAATTACTATATTCGCCAAATGGATAAGAGAAAAAAATAGGATTATATCCAATGTTATTAATAAAAGTTTGATTTGCGATATCAATGTCATTTATAAAATTATTATTTTTTAGATCCACCAAATAATCATGTGAATGAGAGTGGTTACCAATATAGGTGTTTGGCTCTTTTTCTAATTCTTTAATTTGTTTCCAGGTCATATATCCATTTTTTCCAACAGCTTCAGTAGAAACAAAAAGAATGAAAGGAATTTTTTTTTCTTTTAAATAAGGCCAGGCAAACTCATAAAATGATGAGAAAGCGTCATCTATAGTAATAAGTATTTTTTTATTTTCTTTTTTGACATGAAAATTTTTTTTTAAATCATTCGGGTCAAAAAAATCATATTCTAAGCTTTTAATTATTTCAATATGTTGTTTAAAAACGTCCATTTGAATATTAGTTGAGGGATATTTATTCTCATTAAACCTATGATACATCAAAGAAAGAATTCCCATATCGTCAGAATAATATTTGATATTATTTTCTTCTGCTTTAGAACTAGAAGTAAATAACAATATTATAATGAACAACTTGATAGTAGATGCTGTAAGAGATAAAATTTTTTTAACATTCATTGTTAGTAAAAATATTTATACTTGTACTCATGAAAATAGTAAAATTAATTTTGAAAAATTGATAATTTTAATTAATGAGCTTTTAAAAGCTAATAAAAGCTCTCTAGATGATGTGGATGCCATTTATGTTAATAGAGGCCCAGGTAGTTTTGCTGGTATTAGAAATTCATTAGCGACAATTAAAGCTTTATTTTTAGCAAGAAAAATTGATTACTATTGCTTTAGTTTTGATGATTTTAGAGAATCTTACACTATTAAATATGAGGATGTGCCATACTTGTGTGAGAAATTAAAAATTAAAAAGAATTTGATTAATCCTATTTATTTAAGTTAAAATTAACTATGTCAAAAAATATTGAACAAAAATGTTTAGCTAAAGGAGTTAAGCTTACAGACCAAAGAAAGATCATTGCTAAAGTTATGTCAGAATCTAGTGACCATCCTGATGTAGATGAGCTTTACAATAGAGTTTCAAAAATTGACGCAAAAATTAGTATTGCAACAGTCTATAGAACAGTAAAAGTATTTGAGGAATTTGGATTTTTGGCAAAACATGAGTTTAAAGGAGGAAAAGCAAGATATGAAGAGCTTAATGAAAGTCATCACGATCACTTAATTGATGTTAAATCAGGTGAGATTATAGAGTTTGTGGATGATGAGATTGAAAAATTACAAGAAAGAATTGCAGACAAATATGGTTATCGATTAGTGGATCATAAACTAGAATTATATGGGATCAAAAAAAAACCTAAATAAATGTCAAAAAAAATATTTATTAAAACTTTTGGTTGTCAAATGAATGAATATGATTCAAATCGCATATTTGATATAGTAAAAAAAATAGGCTTTGAAAAAACAGATAAGTATGAAGATGCAAATTGTTATCTTTTAAATACCTGCCATATTAGAGACAAGGCAAAAGAAAAAGTTTATCATGAAATTGGAAGAGTAAAAAAAATTTTTAGATCTAAAAAAAAACCAATTGTGATTGTAGCAGGGTGTGTTGCTCAGGCAGAAAATCAGGAGATGCTGAAACGAGAACCCTATATTGACATGGTAGTTGGTCCACAATCATATCATAAAATTAATGATGCCATACAGAATTACACAAAGAATAAAAAAAAAGAAGAAGAAACGGAGTTTGATACAATTTCAAAATTTAACTATTTAAGTAAAATACAAAATAAAGATAGCAAAGTGTCTTCATTTTTAACAATCCAGGAAGGATGCGATAAGTTTTGCCATTTTTGTGTAGTGCCATATACACGTGGGCCTGAATATTCTCGTCCATTTGATCAAATTATAAATGAAGCAAGAGAAATCATTCAAAGTGGTGCTAAAGAAATTATTCTTTTAGGACAAAATGTTAACGCATATAACTATAGGGATAAAAATAAAGAATTTAGATTATCAGATCTATTGATGGAGTTAGAAAGCTTTGATGAATTGGAGAGAGTCAGGTACACAACATCCCACCCTAAAGATATGACTGATGATTTAATAAATATGTATAAAAAATTAAATAAATTAATGCCTCTAGTCCACTTACCAGTGCAAAGTGGATCAAACAAAATCTTAAAATTAATGAACAGAAAGCATACTGTTGAAGAATACTTGGTAATTTGTGAAAAACTAAAAAAAATTAACCCAAATATAGAGTTTTCAAGTGATTTTATTATTGGTTATCCAGAAGAAAATGATGATGATTTTAAAAATACAATGAAATTAATTGATAAAATAAAGTTTACTAATTCATATTCCTTTGTTTTTAGCCCAAGGCCAGGGACTATAGCTGCTGATCTTGATCTAGTTGATAAAAATAAATCCAAAGAAAGATTAGAAATAATACAAAAAAAATTATTTAAAAATCAAATAGAAAAAAATAAATCTTTAGAGACTACTATAGTTAATGTTTTAGTTGAAAATAGAATGAAAGATAAAATTAAGTTATTTGGCAGAACAGAATATATGACTTCAGTGATTTTTGACGGTGATCTAGAAAACATTGGAAAAGTTGTGCAAGTTGAAATAACCAGTAGCAATCAAAACACTTTGTTTGGGAAATTAAAAGAAAGTTATAAACAAAAAGTAGCATAAAAATTGAACAATACAGTTTCAAAGAAAATTAACTCGACACTAAAATTTGTCTATTCGGACAATAATTCTTTAAGTGTAATATTTCATAACAACGATTTGTTAATGGGTGTAGTTGGTGAGTTTAATGAAAACCTAAAAGAATTAGAAAAAATTACCAATACAAGTTTATATTCTAGAGGCAATTCTATTTTGATAAAATCCACTCCAGAACAAAATGAAATCACAAAAAATGCTATTCAATTTTTAGCCAATCAGTTTATTAATAATGGAAGTATTGAAAAAAAAGATATATTCTCATCTATAGATAAATTTATGATTGAAGAAAAAGTAAAAAATAAAAATGTCTCAGACATAATCAAAACTCCTAAAAAATCAGTAATACCAAGATCAGAAAAACAAAAAGAATATGTTAGAGCTTTAAGAAAAAGTGATATTGTAATATCAGCGGGTCCTGCTGGGACAGGCAAAACATTTTTAGCTGTTGCAGTTGGCTTGACATTATTGCTTGATAAAAAAATTGAAAGAATTATTTTGTCAAGACCGGCTGTAGAGGCAGGTGAAAGATTAGGTTTTTTACCAGGAGACATGAAGGAAAAAGTAGACCCTTATTTAAGGCCTCTATACGATTCTCTTTATGATCTTTTTGATTATGAAAAAATTCAAAGAATGATTGAGGTTGGTGATATTGAAATAGCACCCTTAGCGTTTATGAGGGGCAGGACTTTAAAAAACTCTTTTGCAATTTTAGATGAGGCACAAAACGCAACAGATACGCAGATTAAAATGTTTCTAACACGTATTGGGGAAAATTCAAAAATTGTTATAAATGGTGACCCATCTCAAATTGACTTGGCCCACAAGAACATGTCTGGATTAAATAGATCTAAAAATTTATTAGGACATTTAAATGAAATTTCAGTAGTAGATTTTGACCATTCTGATGTTGTGAGACACCCCTTAGTCTCCAAGATTGTAAAAGCGTATTCAGATCAAGAAAATGATTAGCATTGATGTGGTTTTAGAGAGCAAACTTTGGAATAGAAAAATTAAAAAATCTGATATTTTTTTTAATTCTTTGGTGCGAGTTTTTCCTAAAAAATATAGGTTTATTAAAAAAAAAATAAGCTTAACAATTTTACTCTCAAACAATAAAAATATTAAGAAATTAAATAAAAAATTTAGAAATAAAAATAAATCAACAGATGTTTTATCTTTTCCTTCTGAAAAAAAACTTAATATAAAAAAATCACCTTATATTGGGGACATAGTTATTAGTTACGGGTTTATGAATAAACCAAAAGTCTTAAGTGCTCTAGAGTTTAAAAGCAAAGTAACTAGGATTTTTATTCATGGTTTTTTACATTTACTAGGTTATGACCATATTAAATTAAAAGACTTTAAAGAGATGTTAACTGAAGAAGAAAAAATTTTCAAAACTATTGAAACAAAGATTGTCAAACTTGCTTAAAAAAAAACTTTTAAATTCATTTTATATTATCTTTTTAGGAGCAATAAGCTCTTACAGCTTACCACCATATAATTATTTTATAATTAATTTTATTACTTTTTCTTTATTTTTTATTTTTATTTTTAAGAAAAAAAAAAAGACACCACACAA
>Ga0308016_10000723_pt1 | contig 16541 bp, 13 predicted proteins | sample Neamet233_FD_203129 | JGI IMG/M metagenome (GOLD analysis project Ga0308016, IMG submission 203129) | Marine microbial communities from water near the shore, Antarctic Ocean - #233 | ecosystem: Environmental > Aquatic > Marine > Unclassified | place: Southern Ocean | collected 2014-07-28
ATTTAGTTCAACCGAATAGATCTCCGAGTCCGCCGAAGCTTTCCTCTTCTTCCTCTTCTTCCTCTTCTTCGGCTTCAGTTGGTGCCTCAGAAGTGCTGTCTGATGAACTTGTAACTGCGGATGCTGCTGCGGATGCTGCAGCGCCCAACATGTTGCTCAGTTCTTCATCGAGTGCGTCGCTGTCAAGCTGTCCGGCAACGCCTAGGGCGCTGCTGTGTGCTCGTCCAACGAGGTGTGGCATGGTGTCTGCTGTTGTAATAGCAGCTTCCAATGCAACGGACATTGCCTCTCGGCTGGCCTTTGCAAGAATAGTTGGCATTGTTTGGCTTGTGAACCAAGTAATGTTGCAAGCGAGGTTGAAAGCACCAGCAGCATAGCTGATGAGGTCAGTCTCGAATTGCTCGTAGTCGATGTCAAGTGTGCTTGGAGCAAACATGGTGCCGCCTTCGAGGGTTCCGCACAAACGCAGACCGGTGACGATTGGATTAATTCCAATCTTCGAGAGCATCATACCCATATCGGTTGTGAAAACATCGCCTTCTTCAAGAACGACTGTGCGCTTTTGGATTTGGACAGAGCCACCCATGATCTTTGCAGGGATTCCAACGGAGTTCAACTCACCAACGATTGGACCTGGTGGCATACCGGTGTCCATCTTTTCAACGGCGATTTGGTGGGGTGCGATATCGCCATCTTTGGCAGCACGTCCAGCCTCAGTTTTCTTGAGTTCAGTGAACATTTGGAACGAATTCAAATTTGCAGAGGATACCAAAGCAGGTTGAATTGCGCTTTCGAATAATTCATTCAAATTGGATTCTTCAAATCCAGCAAGTTGCCAAGCGATGGCCATCAAGCGCTTCTTTGCAACTTGAATCTTCATATCACTACGGAGAGATGATCGCATACCGAGCATTGCTCCAGCGGGAACGCCGTGAATGTCGATAACGCCCAAAGTCTGTCCACTCTTGAGTAGATCGACCAAGTCTTGAACGGTGTCTTTCTTCCAAGATACAACCTTAGGGATCAATTAATCACCTCAATTTGTTGTGACGGACCCATTGTGGTTTTGATGTAAAGAGAGCGGATGTTTCCAACGCCACGCTCAAGTTTAGAAATAACACGACTGTATACTGCCATTACGTTAGCATAGAGTTCTTCTTCAGATTGAGCCACTGTTCCAAATGAGATTTGGAATGTCATCTTATCACCAGACTTGACGACAACAGTCGATTGGAGACCAGCTGCGATAACCGCAGGGTCAAGTGATGGAGGAACTGGACGTGGCATTTTACCTCGAGGACCAAGAACGACACCGAGGTATCGTCCAATCAATCCCATGTGTGGAACTTCAGAAAGGAAAAAGTCGTATGCGTTTGCAATCTTCTTTGCCTTTCCTTTGTTACCGCCGAGTTCTTCAATTTCTTGTGGGGTAATCACGTGGATTCCAGCTGCCTTTGCTTTGGTTGCTGCTTCGCCTAAAGCGAACATTGCGATTTTGAGTTCACGGCCTCGACCGGATGGAAGACGGATTTCTTCCTTGAGACGGTTGTTTGGGTTTTTCAAGTCGACATCTCGAATTGTAAATGCAATATCTACTGATTCGATAAACTTTCTTTTTGGTGCACCCTCAAGTGCATCCTTAATTGCTTGGTTGATTTTCTTTTCCATTTTTGTTCACCTCAGTGGTCGGCGAGACGTTCAAAGACGCCTCTACCACGGTTCGTGAGCTTCAATTAAACCGCTCGTCCCATTCTCCTTTGTCAATAATTGCGAGGGCATCGTTGGCCCAGTGTCCGTCAATCTTAACACGCATCGAAACGCATGTTCCGATGATTTCCTTTGTTTGTGCCTTGAGATCAGCGCCAGTCAGATGACCGAGGCCGTGCTTCTCTTGGGCGACGCCCATTGCTTTTTCGAGTGTTAGGTCTTCGATAGCGGCTTCGAGGCTGCCGTTGCACTTCTCTACACCAAGAGCTTTGATGATAAGTTTAGATGTCCAAGGTTTCGGCATTGTTTCAACTCCATTGCTCACTATGTGGGCATTTAGCCGACAAAACACCCCTATATAATCGCGCTTGCGATGGGGGTTGAGTGACTACGCCCGAGAAAATCACTCGATACGCTCCACGACTCGAACGTGGTCGCCACGCATATTGAGTATCATTGGGATTGGTTGTTCATACAATTCCATACTGACTTCTTCCTTGGATTCTGCTACACTGAGGACACGAGCCTTTTCGCCTTTGAATGCTCCAGTGACGATTTCGACGATGCATCCAACTTCGATTCCAGAGGTTACAGCCTTTGGTTCAAGGTAAGGGAGAATATCAGCAAGAGGTGCTTCACCTGGTAGAACGGTCTTGGCGTTCTTCAATGGAGTTTGGTTCAGTCCACGACGAGCGGCTGGGTCTCGGCCACCGGAGCGGCCGATCAACTTCTCAACATGGTGAAGTGCACTTGATTCAATAAACAAGTATCCACGCATTCCTGTTGGATGGAGGATCGACATGATATCAGGTAGGAGCGATGTCAGTGAACCGCTTCCGTGAAGTCGGTTGTACATTTCATCAGCAACACGTTGTTCCGAGCCAATCGCCGTTTTGACGATGTAAAGGAAAGAACCAACTGAACCATACATTTCACCGAAGAGTTTGGAATTGTTTTCCATATCGAGGTTTGAAAAGATACAGTTGTAGTTTTGTAGAGTTCCCGGGTCAATCCATTCCGATTCAACATAACGACCTGTTGGTGTTACTTCATTGGTGCTTGAGACAACCAAGACAGGGACGACGTCAACAAGTGAACGGCCCATGTCTACGCCACGTTCAGGACCTGAGTCTTGATAGTGGAGAGATTCGACTGGGATTCCAGTGGATTCAGAAACGCGGGCGAGGACTTCTTCTGGTGTGTCGCCAATTCCCCAAACGCCATCCCACAAAGCTGGGAAGTCGCCATCGGATTTACTGCGGCGCAACAAAAGGAGTTGCTCTTCAAATCGAACGTATGCTACAAATGCTTCAGTCATTTCATTCATCTCCTATATTCGCTTAGTTTCCGATGTTCAACACATCGAAAAGCCAAGGGAAGAAATTGTCCATCATGACAAGCATGACGAAACCTATTGCTCCAAGAACAAAGAGTCCAATACCACAGATAATGGACGTTTGTTTAAATTCTTGAGCAGTTGGCTTACGGGCCATTCGAATAATACGAGCCCATGAGCCTCGGGAGATGCGACGGAATTGGGACTCAATCCAGTCTTGACGGTCCTGAACTTTATCTTCAAATGAGCGGTTTTCTGCAGCATCACTAGACATGGTACAACCTCGGGCTTTCAATGCCACCTACCCTCCCAATATAACCACTCCGTCGCGGATGGTGGCGTGATTTCCCGCTACTTTTCACTATTTTGCGTTGCGAGGGTTGATGTGGGAGAGCAGGTGAAGGGCGTTCAATGGCGCAGCAAGACCCCTATTCTGTTTTGGGCGTAGGCCGTAATGCAAGCGATGTTGAAATCAAAAGGGCGTTTCGTAAAAAAGCTCGCCAATTCCATCCAGACCGAAACCCCGATGATGCTTCTGCTGAAACCAAATTCAAGGAAATGCAGGCAGCCTACGATTCCATTGCAACAGCAAAAGACAGATCTGAATATGAACAGCAACAGCGTATGTCTTCGATGCGAGGGGGCGGTGGAATGGACGATGTCTTTGGCCAAATGTTCGGAGGTGGTGGACGGCCACGCGGAGGCAATCCCTTCGGCGGTATGGGACAATCTCAACAACGCCGCCAACGACCGAAAGGTGCAGATATCGCAGTAAGTCTTGAATTATCCACGGAAGAGGCAGAAAACGGTGGACTGTTTTCATTTACTTTCAAACGGCTTAAGCCAAATGCAAGCGGTACAATGGAAGCAACCTCAACCACTCTGAGAACAACGGTCAAAGCCGGAGTCAAACATGGGACTACGACTCGAATGAAAGGCCAAGGCCACGACCATCCCGAAGGTGAGGCCGGTGATGTCATGTTGGCCATTCGAATTCAATTTGGTGAAGGGCGCTTTTGGGACGGAGATGTTCTGGTGCAAGAAGTTCCCACACCTTACACCACCCTGATGCTTGGAGGGAAAGTGAAAGTAGCATTGCCTTCTCAAAAGAAAATCATGCTCAGTGTTGCTTCGGAAACATTGGTTGGTGACCGACAACGTATTGCAGGCGCAGGCTACGATGGCGGAGATTTAGAACTCGAATTTGTTCTTCCAGATTATGATGGGTTAACCAAAGAGCAGAAAAAAGCCCTCACGAAACTTAAGGACACTGGATTGTAGGTGAGCGTATGGGTCGCGGAGGGAAGAACAACAACCGTGGTTCAAAGCATCGTTCGAAAGGCCCTCAACTTTCAGATGATGAACGCCTTTGGAAGCGAATCTCCAGCCATTTCAGTCATGACCCGAGTCTTTGGAAAGTTGAATGGAATGGAGATACCATCGCCACTTTCCTCATCGAACGTGAGAACCTCGCTCGTGATTTCGGCGGAGATGCTCGTGCCGAACGAGCATTTCGAAGTGGTATTGACGAGACTTTAGCCCATGCTCGCTCAAAGAATGAACATTTTATCGAAGTGGAAAACAAGTATGTTCGTATTCGTTCACCGAGTGAAACTGAGCAGATCAAATCCTCTGTGTTGGATTGGCAAGCATTCACGACCGTACATGCTTCGAAGGGTTCGGCTGGACTGCATGGGCGACCGGCTTTGAATGCAGAGAGTTCACACCTTCACGCTTCAATAAGCCAAGGCGACATAGAGCGCTATGCCTTGTTAGAAGAGGTTTGGTTAGCTCATCTCGGTGGTGAGGATTATCCTGATTCGTTTTCACTTATGTCCGATGAGGTTGTCCGTTCATGGGGTAAGTTCGACTTGGTCGGTGAAGCCCGATTTATTGCGAATCGGCGTTCAGGGTTGCGATTCAGAGATGCTGAACCAAGTATGGCTTTGTTATTGGTTCAATCTGGGCGGCTCAATGCTCGAACTCTGCTCGACTTGCGACTTGAAAACAAACGTAAAGGCGGATGGAATCCATTTCCGAGTACCTATGACCAGACATTGGTCGAAGCCGCAGACCGCTTGCCTGAACTCGATGGTGACAACGAAGTTTCAGCCCGCAGGAAAGATTTCCGCCATCTTCCTTTTGTCACCATTGACCCACACGATGCGAAGGATTTCGACGATGCGATCTGCCTCATTGAAGAGAATGGTGTACGGACATTATGGGTCGCTATTGCCGATGTGGCCCACTATGTTCTGCCTGATACGCGCCTTGATACCGCTGCACGTGCACGTGCAACTTCGGTATATTTGCCCCATACTGTTCTACCGATGTTACCGCCTCGACTGGCCGATGACTTATGCTCACTTCGAGCCGGCGTTGACCGGTTGGCCATGATTGTAGCCATGAAGATAAACGCTGATGATGAAATTTACGATTGCAGTGCGTACGAAGCCGTGATTCAAGTTGCTGAAAACATGGCTTACGAAGATGCTTTGGACAATCCCCGCTTTGCTGAAATGTTCAAACTGGCAGCGGCTTGGCAGGAAAAGGAAGTTCGGCTCAACATTCAAAATCCAGAATTGCGCCCACGGTTGCATGGTGATGAGAACATCAAAGTCGAAGTGAAATGGCCGAATGCTGCAACACAAATGATCGAATCGTTCATGGTTGTAACCAATGCCTCTGTTGGCCATTTACTCGGAAAGGCCGGTGCACCTTTGCCGTGGCGGTGCCATACACCACCCGACTCTGTTGAAGTCGAGGAATTGAATGCGAAACTCGTTGCGCTTGGAGTCGATATCGAATTGCCGATGCCGAGTTTCCGGACCCATGGACAATCCGAGGAGAGTGAACTCACCGACCTGTTGGCCGGTTGGGCTGGTGGTTCAATCGATGTATCAGGCATGCAATCTCAAGAAGTTGAATCTACTGATGACACGCCTGATTATCTCTCAAGTGTCCTGGATTCTGAAGCTCGACAAGATATCCTCGATGCGCTTATGCAAGCCCAAGTTCAGGCTTCAGAACTCAAAGGCCCTGTTCGGCGAGTGGTTGACCAAGGCCTGTTTCATTTGATGCAGCGCGCCTCATACAGTGAAGAAAACCTTGGGCATTTCGGGCTTAATCTCGATGCTTATGTCCACTTTACCAGTCCGATTCGACGATATCCCGATTTGATGACACATCGCCAATTGAAAGCACACTTACGTGGAGAAGATTGGGTGCATTCACTTGAAGACACTGCCAAAATTTCGAGCCATTGCAGCCGTCAAGGCCACACTGCAAAACGAATGGAATGGGAAATGGTGGCGAATGCCTACCACCTTCACTTGTTACGTGGAGGTGTAATTGGTGGCGAAAGTACAACCGAATCAACACCGCTTGAACATACGTCTTGGGCTGCTCGAATCACCGGCCTGCGCACGCCATGGGTGTTCTTGGATTTGGCTGATGATGGAGCGATCCATGGACGAATGCATTTACGGCAACTTGGCGGTCAAACTCAAATGAGCGTCGATGAATTTGGATTATCTGTCATCCCCTCTGAACCCGACCAACGCGGAGAACAAAATCCAGTGGTTCAACTTGGACAGATATTCCCTTGCCGGTTACGTGGATTAGACGTCTGGGCTGGGTCACTTGACCTTGCTCCAAACTAGTTAGCGAGAGGTTCGTTTTCACTGTCTTCTGTCCCTTGTTCAGGGGTTGAACCAGTCATTAAACGCTTGGTTCCAAGAACAAGCACAAGCAGACCCATCGGTAAGAAAATGTAGCCTGCGAGGTCTTCTAGGAAATCAATAAGTCCAAAGATGAACCAGACAAAAGCCATGATGAAAAAGACGCTCCCTGCAAATGTACCAGGTTCGGTCAACGAGGGTTTAATCACGACATTCGCTGCTTTCCAACCAAACATCTGAAGCCCCATAAGACCATGGAAAAGAATACCGAACAGGAAACCACTCGAAATTTCAAATCCTCCTATGCCAATCTCCTCAATGGTTGAATCGCCAATCGTAAAACCTGCGTAAAGCGGTACACCCGTGTAAAATACCAACACACCCAAAATTGAGGGCCACGAGGTGTTCAGTGATGATTGAGAGTAATCCCGAGAAGAGAATTTTTCGGGAAACACCTTCATCCAAACAAACCAACCAACGACGTAAAGAAGCGCCATCAGCATTGAATTATCAAAGGCTTCTTCGAAGATAAAGAGAGAAACCCAAGCCATGATACCAAGCATCATACTGTGAAAGGCCGCTTGAATCGCAAACGAGGGCGTTCGGTCCTTCGCAAACCATTCTCGCCAAAGTTCTGCAAACAAAACTCCCATGACGACCATCAGACAGATGAAGGCATAGGTTTCACTGGCTTGCTCAATGGCAAATGCCATCGGATAAAACCACAAAATCCAACCTGCACAATACGCCACCCACGCTTCCATTTGGCGAGCAAAATGAATGGATGCAAGGGCCACAAGAAGTGTTGGGGCCCATTCAAAGATGTTGAGTGGTCCGAAGTTTTCATTCCGTGACTTATCGATGATTTCTCCAAGAAACCAAACGACTGAAATCATTGAAGCAGCGCCGAAAATGATGGCTCGAGCCTCGCCAACGAAGACCATGGCCCTACCAGATACATCGAGACGAGGTGCAAAGTACGCAAGACAAGCCACCAGTGCGAAGAGTGGTGTGACGATGTCAAGGCCGATAGCGTCATCGATCAATGAGGCAAGAAGGCCAAAACCAATGAGCACTAAAGTCGCTCCAATAGCGGCAACTACACCTAAACTGAAGCGCATTGCATTGTCTTTGAACCTCAAAGAAGCGCCATCATTGGAAAGTTGAGTTGGCTCGGAGTTCTCCTCTGTAGATGCAGAATCACTTTTGGCCAATTCATGTTTTTGAATACGGTTGAAGGAGGCCTCATCCAAGCGGCCGGCTTCCAAATGGCCTGAGAGTTGGCTGAGGAATTCTCCATTTCCCATATTATAAATTCAGAGTGGTTAGATATAATCGTTCGCTCATATCTCTTCTTTCAATGGTTTTTTATTGTAGTCAAAACAAAGCATTTATATTGACTACATAAAACCCACAACCATGGCGCGAGTCAAGGCTCAGATATGCGATTGTCAGTGTAAGATGAAGCGACTCTACACGCGTGCTGAAGGTGGCAAAGGCTGGAATCAGGTCGGATGGATGTGCTCATGCGGCTGTGGCTGCATCACGATGGACCAAGGCGATTGGAACCTCACACCATGCGAAAATAATACGTGCAGTACTGAAGACACTGAGGTGGAGTGATGTCTGATGAATCCTTCATGCTCAACATCTCTGGCATGACGTGTGGCGCATGCGTTGCTTCGGTTGAGAAAGTCGCCTCAAAAGTTGACAGCGTGGCAGAAGTATCAGTTAATTTACAGCTCAATCGCGCCGTAGTTCGACTCCAACCAAATACGCAACTCCGTGAGGTAAGGGCCAAAGTCATCGCAGCGATTGAACGCAGCGGTTTTGGAGCAAAGGAATCGAGAGGAAAACCGGTTCTCACCGCTGAAGCCAAATCAGAATTACGAAAGCAAGGACGGAAGGTTTCGCTGGCCTTACTCTTAGCATTACCAACCCTCTATCTCACGATGTTCGCGGATGATATGGGGAGCGTCAATGCCATCAACAAGCGCTTACTTCTTGCCTTCTTCACAACGCTACCTGTCTATCTCTGGTCGGGCTGGGAGTTTCACGTCAAGGCATGGAAATCATTGCGCAGTGGAACTGCCAACATGGATGTACTCGTTCATTTGGGAACCACCGTGGCGTTTATCTGGTCTTTCCTGATTACGTTCGAACCTTCTTTGCCTTTCTTGCCTTCAGTGTTTACTACCGCCACTCATGTGTTTTTCGATGGCGTTGTATTCATCATTGGTTTTGTATTACTGGGCAATTGGATGGAGGCTGCTGCGAAACTCAAAGCAACCGATGCGATTCATTCTTTAATGGAAATGCAACCAAAACAAGCACGAGTGATTACTGATGAATCGCTTGGGCATTCTGAAACTCGTGATGTCGAGGCTGTAGCGATCGGTACGCTGATCAAAGTGCTGGTTGGAGAGACGATTCCTTTGGACGGTATTCTCTACCAAAGCAAAGCGAGTATCGATGAATCGATGATGACGGGTGAGCCGTATCCGGTTCGGAAAAGCGATGGCGATGAAGTCTCTGCTGGAACCATTGTCCTTGATGGCACAATCCTCATTCGAACCACGCGCCCTTCCGAAGATACCTTACTTGCCAGTATCATCACTTTGGTTGAAGAAGCACAAATGGGCAAAGCCCCAATTCAACGACTTGTTGACCGTATTGCTGCCATATTCGTTCCTGTCGTTGTCGTGATGGCAATTCTCGCCGCACTCTTTTGGTGGATGTATCCCGATTCATCATCCTATAATCCAATGGCCACCAATGCTGAACTCGCAATGACGGTTTTGGTATCGACCTTGGTCATTGCTTGCCCATGCGCATTAGGTCTTGCAACACCGACTGCCCTCATTGTAGGAACCGGTGTTGGAGCGCGTAATGGTTTACTCATCAAAGGCATTGAAGCATTGGAGAACGCTCACAAAACCAACACCTTAGTGGTCGATAAAACAGGCACACTTACCTCGGGAAAACCAAGGGTGAGTCATATTGAAATGCTCGATTGTGAAGTCAAAGAGATTCTTGGAATCGCAGCGGCTCTCGAGGAAGAATCTACTCATCCGCTGGCAACTGCAATTCATACTTCATGGTCAAATGTCTCTTCTTCCCGCCCTGAAGTCAGTGAAATCAAAACCATGCCTGGACTTGGAATGGTTGGGAAATATAACGAATCGGTCGTTGCTCTTGGAAACGCCGAACTAATGGAAGAAGTCGGTATTGAAATCGATGAGGAAATGAAAGGTAAACTGGCGTTGGCTGCTGCGAAAGGCGTGACGTTGGTTTTGGTCAGTCAAGGCCTGCGCCTGCTTGGCTGGATTGAGGCAAAGGACCGAATTCGTGGATCCTCTGAAAAGGCAATCAAACATGCCAAGCAGATGGGATATGATGTCATCATGCTGACAGGTGACCGGCAAGAAGCCGCTGATGCTCTGGCTGAAAAGATCGGCATTGAAACAGTACTTGCCGGAGTTAAACCACATGAAAAGGCCCATCATATTCTGCGATTACAAGACGAAGGTCGTTCAGTGGCGATGGTCGGAGATGGCATCAACGACGCTGCTGCACTTTCAGCTGCTGATGTTGGTATTGCCATGGGCGCAGGGTCAGATATTGCATTAGATGCTGCTGATTTTGTCCTACTGCGGAATGATTTGATCGATGCGGTCTCTTCACTTAGCCTTGGACGAAGTACCATGCGTCGTATTCGAGGAAACCTCGGATGGGCGTTTGCCTACAATGCAATCGGCATTCCTCTTGCCATGGGTGTCATGCTCCCGTTCACCGGTTTCCTGCTCCCTCCGGCTTTTGCTGCAGCGGCAATGTCCTTGTCTTCTGTCAGTGTCGTTGGCAATTCCCTCTTGCTAAGATGGTGGAGTCCAATTCGTGAATGATTTCAAACCCATGAAGCGCTTCGCATAACCGTGAGCGAACAAGTACACACTCTCAGCATCACTGGAATGACCTGTGGGGGATGTTCCGACCGCGTCACACGGGTGTTGGAAGCAACGCCTGGCGTTCTCAAAGCAGATATCTCTCATCAACATGATTCGGGTGTCGTGACAACTTCGGCAGACCTCTCGACTTCTCAAGTCGTTGAAATTGTGAAATCAACCGGTTTTGAAGCATCGGCTTGAAGCGTTTGTTTCAAATCCAAGAGGCGCCGCCATCAGTTTGCGCGGGGGTCGCCCAGCTTGGTCAACGGCGGTGGGTTTAGGTCCCATTCCTTATCGGTTCGCAGGTTCGAATCCTGCCTCCCGCACTCTGTTCTTGTTTGATTTCTACATGTAAATAGAGAATCGGCTCATACTCAACGCCTATTTGTGAAGTGCTTTAGGGTTGAATTGGGCGTATCAGTGGGGATAAGGAAATACGGAGACAGAAATGTCATCGATTTGTCAGAATGGGGCAGGCCAATTGCACGGGTTATTGCACGGTTCCTCAAGGAAAAACGTGTATCGGTCATACAAGTCACGAATTTTCATTTAATCCTCTCACTCTTCAGTGCTTGGTTGATCTTTGAAGGGCACACAATCGTAGCTTGCTCTTTGCTAATTGTGAAAGGTGTGATTGATGCAGTCGATGGGGAATTGGCACGTATACGTGAAAGGCCATCTCATGTAGGGCGGTATTGGGACACAGTTGTCGATACGATTGGATTAATCGCTGTCATGTGTGCATTTGGAAGTCTTTTTAATTGGCAAAGTGCGTTCACTTTTGCCATGATTTTAGCCATCTTGTTTCAATATTCATTGTTCAATCATTATTCAATACTGATGAGAGCATTGGGCTCCGGAGACGCTACCAGTCGAATTGATGAGCGTATTCGCCCAGTTGCTCACCCTTGGGAAAAGCAGAGAAACGTCAATATTTTACATTTCATATATCTCTGCTTTTTCAATTGGCAAGACCGCCTCATTTCGAAATTAACTGGTAAAGGATCAGAAAGTTTAGTGTTTGAATTGACAATCTCTTCATCATTGGGATACGGTATGCAATCGTTGCTCATCTTTGCCCTTGCACTGACGCAGAACCTCGCCTATCTTCCTCATCTCGTGTTGGGAGTCAATGGGTTTTTGATGGCCCTGGTTGTTCTACGAAGTCGTTTGTGAAGACAAAAGCCATGACGGGTGTTGAGACTCATCTCAACTTTTCGAATTCAGTCTCAGTTGGATAAATCCTTGACTTTCTCAATCAGGTCCATACGACGAAGTCTCCAAACTCCGAACGGCGTCATGGCTACAGCGATGAGTATTACACCCGTCATGAGTTGCCAAGCAACACTTGGTACAATGGTAACAGGCACAACAAACTGCCATGATGAAAACGAGGCTGCTAATCCAACTGCCCCACCGTAAGCAAACAGAACGCCAACGATTCCACCGATAATACCGATGAGCAGACTCTCAAACAGAAGCATCATCCCAAGGCTGCGTGTTGATGCGCCAAGCACTCGTAAAGTAGCCAATTCAAAATCACGTTCTGCTACATTCATAATCATCGTGTTAAACATCACGACGACAGTGAACAAGAGCCCAAGATACATCATGGCCTGGAAAATCTGAGTCTGCTGGTCAAGTAAACTGTTGAAGCCATCGAGCAAAGTTTGCCGCTTGACAACCCCTGTTGAAACTTCACCTAAAGCTGAATCTACCTCTACACCTTCTGGGAATTCCAAATAGATCGAAGTTGCATTGACTCCAAGAATATCACTCAAATCCCCACGAAGGAAATACATGGTACGAGCCAATTCTACACTTGAAGTTCCGACGATTTCAACATCCTGTTGTGCACCGTTCAGACTCACCGTGTGCTGTTCTCCGACATTCCATCCGAGGAAACTCATGCTCCCTTTCTCCATCACCACTTGAGTGACAGCCGTGGTGCTGGAAGGGGTATTACCCTCCAGAAGAGACACTGCCCGCATTCCACTTTCGAATGAGTCGAGGCCTACAAGGGTGAATGTTCGTTCAATTCCATCAATATCTGCAACCGAGCCAAGGGGGGTTTCAATAATCATTTCGTGATTGGCAGAATTGTTCTCCGCCCAATCAATGACAGGTTGTTCTCCATCTGGCATAATGTAGACTTGTACATCCCATGTTTGGTCGTTCTCAAGACCACCAACCATTGTCTCTTGCAATCCTGCTGACATCATTTGTATCGAACCAAACAGCATCAGAGAAATACCGACAGCAACAAAAGTCATTCCCAGGCGAATGGGTTTACGAACGCTTGAGCGAATCGAAAGCCCAAGCGTTGTTGGCATCCAAGAGGTGAGTTTTCGAAGCAGATTAGAACCGATGCGCATTTCATTTTGCCCACACAACACCTCAAGCGGGTCGAGGCGACTTGCCTTCCACGCAGGGAATGCCCCCGAAAGGAAGACGACCATCATGGTTGAACCAATGACGGCAAGATAGACCGAAGACGGAATCGTGCGTACAATGATTGGCATGCCGATAAGGTCTTGATAGAAATCCAGCATTCCATTCATACCCCATGGTCCTGCTAAAGCGCCGAGCATACAACCGATTCCCCCAATGACAAGAGGCGCAGCAAGATAGCCAGTCATGAGCGATGAGCGCTTGACGCCTAACGTCCGTAATACAGCAATTTCCTTCGCTTGACTTTGCACCAAACGCTGCAAACTCAAGACGATCGTGATGGCCGCGATTGAGGCAATCATCACGGTAAAGGGAACGGTTGTTCGCTTGGTTCCTTCCAAATCTTGTCGCATGACTTCGACCGGTTCATTCTGCCCTCGGTCTCGTACGCGTGCATCTAATTCTGTAGATTCAAGAGAAATGTCAACCAGTTGTTTGACTGCATCGATCTCTTCGCCTTCATACTCTTGAGTATTCGGTAAATCATACGAAGGCGTACCTTCAACATCCAAAACAATCGTGTTACTTGTCCCAACGGTATTGCCAGTGAGTCGGGCCATGCCAGAATCAGAAAGGTAGCCCACGACATATTCGCCAGATGCTGGCGGGAACAGTGTGCCTTCGGGAGCCATGAACACATGCAGTGGATGGTAGCCAGTTCCAACAACAGTGAAAGAAGCACTCGAATTTCCAGCACTGATATTCACCGTATCTCCGAGCTCGATTTCAAGAGTTTCAGTGACGTGTGCATCAATAACAATTTCATCTGCAGCAACCGCAGTTCGACCTGACGAATGCCCTTCAGGCATCCATACGCGGTCAGCATTTGCATCTGCAGGAATGCCGTGCCAGAAAGAATTGATCATGTGCTCTCCCGTGTCGTTGGTGTGGAACATCGCGCCTTGAGTAACGGTGCGTCCTTCACATGATTCAAGAGAAAAAGAGGTGGCTAAGTTTGATGCCCATTCCGATGCCAATGAATCGCAGAAGGCATTGACTTGTTCGGGGCTCCAGGTTGCACTGCGGTTGTCAATCCAAACATCTGCAAGATTAGCACCGCCGTCTTCATCGGCTTGCATGGTATCGTACATGCCGCCAAGATTGTGCGCATAGCCTCCAAAGGTAATGCCAGCAAATACGCCGACAAACACCATCAAAACAACAGCAACAAGCCGGAGTTTTGTACGCCAAAGGCTGCGAGCCAAGCGCTTATTCAGTAGATTTGACATCCTAAGACCTCCAATCACGCTTCTTCATCTGAACTGTCCATCTTTTCATCCGAGATGATTTTACCACTGTCGATTCGAATAACTCGGGTCGCATACTTGACTAACTCTTCATCGTGAGTGACAAAAACGGCGGTGATGTTTTCTTGCTTGCAAGCGTGAACCAAAACCTCCATGACTTTGTTTGAAGTTTCGGTATCAAGATTCCCTGTCAGTTCATCCCCAAGCAAAAGTGTTGGTCGCTTTGCGATGCTTCGAGCAATAGCAACGCGCTGTTGTTGGCCACCACTGATTTCGCCAGGGAAGCGGTTGACTTCTGCTTCGAGTCCAACCAATTTGAGCAAATCTTTTGCACGTTCTGTATCTTCTGATTTCGTCGATCCTCTTTCTTTTCTCCCAGCGAGTTCTTGGATGAGGTGGATATTTTCGAGCACCGTAAGATCTTGCAGGAGATTGAAAAACTGGAAGACATATCCGATGTGGTCTCGACGAAACGATGTCATCTTTTCCGAATGTTTTCGCGGAACTTCATTCTCTTGGAAGATATAACTGCCTTCGGATGGACTATCGAGTGCAGCCAAACAGTTGAGTAGTGTTGTTTTTCCTGAGCCTGAGGGGCCTAGAAGAATGACTCGTTCACCTTCGTGAATCTCGAGGTCGATGCCATCGAGCGCTTTGACAACGCCTGCCGGAGTTTCGTAATGCCGCTTCATTCCAATCATCTTGAGCAATGTCATTTGTTCACCTTCTGCATTTATCTCGAGCACATTAGTTGTCATTAGTAGGGGGACTCACTGTTTTGCCTTCGACAATCTCTTTGATTCATCTAAGAGATATAACATTCACCGAGCATTCACCTTACTTCCACATCTCTTGTGAGAAATTGAGGAACAATGAACCTTCAAGCATACTTGAAGCACGACATCACAGAGCCATACACTTGATGATGGAGGGGGTGTTCGGAGTATCATGCGAGGTGTTGCAATTCTGCTTGTCGGGCTTTTGCTCTGTATGCCACTTGCTTCCGCCTGTGAGACTGAAGCTGCCAATGCATTGCTTGGGAAATTCCCTTCTCCAACGGGTATTTCACCCGACAAAGATGATTCGTTGAGAGAGACTGCTCGTATCGCAGGAATTGGACATGAAACGGCCCGCCACATGTTATGGCGAGTACTGATGGGTGAGACGTTCACTGAACTTGAAATCGCTTTGGAAATTGACCGTGCCATGGTCGAGAACGGTTCGAACCCTGAATGGAAGAGTTTCGATACCATCGTAGCCAGTGCTGAAAACGGTGCGATTCCTCATGGCGACCCTGAGAACAACGGTGCTGGTCCAAAGATTGTCGAAATCGGTGATGTGGTCGTTGTTGACCTTGGTGCTCGAGTCAACGATTGGGTCAGTGATGTGACTCGAACCTACATCGTTGGACCAACAACAAACGAGACGATCATCGAAGTCTACATGGCCGTCTATGATGCACAAAACCTCACTTTCCCTGTCATTGAAGCTGGAACACCTGCTTGGTTACCGGATGACATTGCTCGTACTCACATCGAAGACCAAGGCTATGGTGAATACTTCATCCACAGTCTCGGCCATGGGTTTGGTGTCTGTGTTCACGAACCTCCATTGCTTTCCAGCGGTACCGATGATCCGTTGTTCGGACTCTCATACAATGAACAACTGCTTGCAGTTTGGGATGCGGTTACTGTAGAGCCCGGGATTTATCTCGACGGTTGGTTCGGCGTTCGCATTGAAGATGATTTCTTAGTCAACCAGGAAGGCCATGAATTCCTCACTGCTGATTTACCTCGTGACCTCGACTGGTTCATGATTGAAAAAGACGATTACGAAGCACTTGAATGGCACACAGAGGATGCTGCTGATGAAGATGAAGGTGGAATAAGTGAAATTCTTCCAGCACCATTGAACGGAATTGAATCGATTATGCTCTTGACTTTGATTGCTGCAGCACTCGGTCGAAACCGTGATGAATTATCGGAAATCGATTTGTCTTAATTCAAAGACACGTCCACTTTTGTGGTTGAGGTTCACACAAGACAATGGAACTTCTGAGCAATCAGTACCCTACATTTCGCAAGACCAAGAATTGCTCGATAAAGATTGTTAGAGGTATTGGTTTTGAGATTATAGACGGAATTATTTATCTTCTAATCCGTACGCTGGCGATGTC
>Ga0308016_10000729_pt1 | contig 16486 bp, 13 predicted proteins | sample Neamet233_FD_203129 | JGI IMG/M metagenome (GOLD analysis project Ga0308016, IMG submission 203129) | Marine microbial communities from water near the shore, Antarctic Ocean - #233 | ecosystem: Environmental > Aquatic > Marine > Unclassified | place: Southern Ocean | collected 2014-07-28
ACTTTATCTTTAACATTCATTATAATTTTTTTTATAGATTTAAAACATTTCATCATCCCAAATAGCCTAACCTTTCCAATGATGATTTTAGGTTTCATTAAATCATTTGATCCAAATTTGAATTCTTTATTTCCAAACTATATTAATTCGTTTTTAGGTGGAATATTTGGCTATGGAATTATCTGGTCAATAATATTTTTTTATAAGTTAGTTCGAAATAAAGAAGGAATGGGATTCGGAGATGCAAAACTATTAGCAGTAATCGGCTTTTGGTTCGGCTGGGTCTCAATTCCATTTGTAATATTTAGCTCATCTCTTATTGCATTAATTTCAGTTTTACCCAGTCTTGCAAACAAATCCAAAAAACTTTCATCAGAAATACCGTTTGGCCCTCATATTATTATTGGATGCATTTTGTATATAATATTTATAGATAATTATAAAAACTTTCTAATCGGATGAATAATAAAAAGTTTATTTATTTAGGATTTTTCTTAATATTTTTTATATCTGTAAAAATTATTAATCCTCCATTGATTCAAAAAATATCAAATATTAGTTATGACTTTTACCAAAAAGTTTTTAATAGAGATGAGATACAAAATATAACTATTGTAGATATTGACGAAAAAAGTATAGCTAAGATTGGCCAATTCCCATGGCGTAGAGATGCATATTCTAAAATTTTAGAAAATTTAAATCAATACAACCCTTCTGTAATAGCATTTGATATTATTTTTAGTGAAAAAGATAAACAAAACCCACAGGATCTGCTTTTACAGCTTCAAAAAGAAAGTGATCAATTTTCAAATATTGAAGTCATAAACACTAATAAAATTTTTATCGATAGTATAAAAAAATCCAAAGTTATTTTGCCAATAATTGGTGATCCAAATGATAATTTTGTTATTAATGAATCAAAACCCAAATTAAGAATTATAACAAAAGGTAATGATCCTAAAAACTTTATATATAAATATAAAAATAAGATCATTTCTTTAAAAGAAATTAATGATGCCGCAACTGGGACAGGCTCTATTTCTCTAATACCTAATATTGACGGAATTATTAGAAATGTACCTATTTTATACAATATAGATAATAAAATTTGGCCCTCACTTGCATTAGAAGTAGTTAGGATATCAACTAACCAAAAAAACTTACTAATTCAAAGTAATGACGCTGGCATTGAGTTAATTAAAACTAGAAATAATGTAATCCCAAGTGATCAAAATGGAGTGATTAATATAAAATATAATAAATTTGATAAGAAAAATTATGTATCAGCGGTAGATATAATAGAAAATAACTTTGATAAAAAAAAAATCGAAAATAAAATTATTTTAATCGGATCATCAGCTCAAGCTATTTTTGATATTGTTAAAATTCCTAATGGTAAAACAGTTCCAGGTATAGAGATACACGCACATATAATTGATAATATTTTAAAAAATGACAGTATTATTAAAAATTTTACTACTCAGGCTGCAGAGAACATAATTTTCTTATTATTAATATTTATTTTTGTTTTAATACCTATGAAGATTAAACCAAAATTTAGTATTATTTTTTTTATTAGCACAATCGCAGTCATAAATTTGTTAAGCATTATTGTTTATCAATTTAACTATTATATTGATTCATTATTTGGAAGCATTGCAGGTAGTTTAGTATTTATGGTCTCATTATATTTTAGATACATAGATGAAAACTTGATAGCTCTTGAAAATGAAAAAAAACAATTTATTTTAAAAAAAGAACGAGAGATTGCAGGAGAAGTTCAAAAAAAACTATTTCCAAATAATAAAAAAATAGAAGAGTATATATTTGCTATGAACACACCAGCCAAAGATGTTTCGGGTGATTATTATGATTATTATCAAACAAATGATAATGAGATCTATTTTATTTTAGGGGATGTGACAGGTAAAGGGATTAAAGCTGGAATACTAATGGCTAATGCAGCGGCAGTTTTCAGGTCCTTAGTGAAAATGAATTCGTCAATATCTAAAACAGCACTTTATATTAATAACCAAGTTAAAGATTCTTCATATCAATCAATGTTTATCACAGTAATTTTAGGAAAAATAGATTTAGAAAAAAAAGAAATGGAATTTATTAATATGGGTCATGAACCTATGATGATCTTAGATAAAAATTTTAATTTTGAATATGTAAACTCAACTTTACCACCAATGGGATTAATGCCAATTAAAGATGAATCGTTTTTTAAAACAACAACAATGGACATAAGTGAGAAAACTATTTTAGTTTATACAGATGGAGTTACCGAAGGTTATGTAGAAGAAGGTAAAGAGCTTGAGGTAACTGGTCTAGAAAAAGAGATTAAAAAATTAAATTCTACTGCTCCAGATATAATAATTAATCATGTAACTAAAATACTTACTGATAAGGGTTTTAGCTTAAGAGATGATGTCACAGCTTTAGGAATTAAGATTTAACTTTTAATAAACCTATGGACCAATTTTTATTCTTAAATATTATTTTTTCTGCCTTAAATATTTTTATCATTATTTATGCTTATTCATTAATTTTTTTTCCTAAAAAATGGAGAAAGAAAGTTAATCAGGATACTTCAGTTGGGCTCGCTCTTATATTCTCAACAATGATAACTGGTTTTTTGTGGGTGTTTTATTTTTTCTTTAAAATTTTTATATAATTTAAAATTATTTAAAACTGAGAAAAGACTACAATACTTAATCTTTTTTATTATAGTTTTACTGTTAATAGTTTTCTTTCCATGTGTCTCTAATAGATTCGGATGCTAATACACCGGTATTGATACTAATCATATCATCGCTATCGCTAGTATTACCTGATATATTTGCAAATAATTTATTAGCGAATACAATTATTCTTGAAAGTATACCAGTTCCTACTACTTTACACCTATTAGAATTTACTGATGAGCTATCTGCACCAAGTTCATTTACAGATTTATTAGTTCCACATTCATCATCTACTGTACAGATATAAGCATTACCAATAGCACATTGATCCAAAAGATTAGGTTTATAAATTGGATAATAAACCCTACCAGCAAACACAGTTGGTTCAGCTGATCCTTTAGCAAAGTCTTTTAAATGTATCACCCATCCTCTTTTATCAGCATCAGGGCATAATTTACCAGTAGCATCATCAGTTGTGTCTGCACAATCAGTTATCGTATCAATGTCAAGAATTGCATCTCCTTCAATTAGTTTAAACTTAGGATAATCTTTATCTTTAATTCCAAACAATAAATTATCTACTCCGTTTGAAATATCGTTAATTCTACTAAAGTCTCCTGTTGAGTTATAAAGCCATAACCCTGATGTAGTTGCACCAATAGCTGCATCTAATGCGTGGTACATAAATCTTTTGTTGGTATTATTTGCTCCAGCATTAAATAAAACAGTTGAGTCAAAACGTTTTATATCCAATGAACCTTGTGGACAAATACCAGTAAGGTTTCCATTATCACATTTCATGTTTGTTAAATTAATTTTTGTAATTTTTCCCTCGTAATCAGGTTGATAAACTAGCGCCCCACTAAAACGAACTCCAGAAGTTCCAGTATCTGCAGTTACAACCGTAGGTGTTGCTGGAGTTGAGCTTGTCACATCGTTTCCTTCAAGATTAATTATAGGAATTTTCCTCTCAATTTTTCCAGGATTATTTCTATCTTCTAAATTTATTACAAACATTGAAGATCCCACATACTCATTTGATTTACTCATACCAGCTCCCATAACTGCAACATAAATATCATCAAAAATATTATTATCTGGTGCATCAGTATTAGGCATTCTGAAAATTCGTGGTGAAGACCACGTCTGTGCTAATGTACTATAGTCGTAAAACTGACCTTTTAATTCTTCCGTTACTCCTAAAATTGTAGAATTTTTATCTACAGTTACAACTAATCGAGTTGAAACTGGTGTTTCATCTATATTAGCTTGAAAAATCATATCATCACTAAATGTAATTGTTGTAGTACTTCCGATAGTTGATAGAGAAAAATCTGAATAATCATCCTCACCTATTTTGATACTCACATCTTCTTTAGTCACTCCGTTAATAGGAAAAGTCCAAGTTTTGCTTTTGTAACAAGTAGTTGTAAGTTCTCCATTATCATTAAAATCATCTTTGCAATTATTATCGTTATTACCCTTTTGCTCTTGTGAAGTTGCTAGCTTCGCCTCTGCAAATGTATTTAAAGTATAGGTTGAAGAAGTATAACCCCACTTATTAAATATACCTTCGTGATCAACATGGTGCACAAATTTATTAGTGTCATCATTAAAAACTGAATATAAATGAAGCGGGGCTTCAGGATTAGTTATATCTAAAACTGAAAAACCTGCACCGCCTCTCCCATAAGGTATTATTAAAATTGTTGCCCAACCTTCAGTTTCTGTGATTGGATGCATAAAATACATATCATGAACAGTAGGGGAGCCATCAACCCCATAAATAGAAGTACTTCCACCTCCAAATTCACTATTTAAATTAGTATTTACTATGTCAGGTAATTTTGATGCAATAAAAGGTGGTATAAAACCCCACAATTCTTCTCCTGATGATGCTTTAATAGCGTGTAAGGCTCCACTATTAGAACCAACATAAATTGTTTTTTCTCTACTTTTGTGCTCCTCTTTAAACCTACTGTAGTTATTATAATTTCTCCAGTAAGCCTCTTGATTTTTAGAATTAAAACTTGTTTCAGCGTTTGGAGAACCTACTACAATTAATTCAGAGTGATAAATTTCTCCAAATGGGTTTTCTCTTGTTTTTGTTAAATCACAATCTGCTGCATAATCAAAATAATCAGTTCCCCGAGTAAAATCTATCAATCCTTTTATTTCATCTGCAACACCATCTTGAACTCCCTCTTCATCTTTACATCTAGTTAGTCGATCAGATCCTCCAATTTCAGTTATTCTGTGATAGTCTCCAATCATGTTACCAGTGAGGTTAAATAACTGACCTATTTTAACGAAGTTATCTTTATTAAAATTATTATAGTCATCTGTATAGTTTGGTTGATTTTTATTTAAAATAGTCCACATTTTTCTATTCTCAGGAGCTGGAAGTTGATCAACAAAACTCCAATTACCGGTGTCTTGTTCATCTATGTTACCATTAGCATCAAGTTTTTTTCTTAATAATGTACCTTTCCACTCTTTATTTTGTCTATATTCAAAAGTTGCCTGAAATAGCGAACCACCATCTTCGATAGTTGCCGATATAGCTGGAGCCGTAAACGAAAATTTTTGTGCTACAATTCCTGATAGTAAAGACGAAAGTTGAGATTTTAAAGCCGGTGCAGTTCTAGGAAATAAAGCTGTTGGCGGTGCTTTATTTGATAGTATTTTGTCTGGATCACCTAATGCTGCAAATTCATTAAATGACACTTTATGAGCAGGCTCAAGACCTGGTCCATATCCAACCATAATAGTTAGAATGCCCCTGGCAGCTAATGCTGCAACTGTTTCTTTAGCTGCTTCAGTGTCACCAGATTGAAATCCACCATCACCAATAACCACAACATAATTTTTTTGACATGCAATTGTTTCATCCATTGGACAAACTTTTATGCCATTAGTATCTACATCATTATTATTATAATATTGCAATGCAAGGTCTGCAAAAGTATTAGCATCTGTTCCACCGTTTGGTGAAATAGTATCAACAGTATTTGTAATTTTATTGCTTCCTGATTCACTTATGGCAACCTTAACACAATTGAATAAATTACAAGGTATAGCTTCACCTTTTTCGACAGTTCCTGACCAACCACTAACTTTTGCTTCTACGTCACCATTCCAGCCTTTCCAAGACCAATATCCAAATCCAAAATTTATATCACCACTTAAATCTATATCACCTACTACTTTCTTTATAGCATGCGCTGCTCCTTCCATTCTAGTTACAGAAGGTTCTGTAGATTTTAAAAAAACTCCACTATAATCAAAGACTTGACCAAAACCACTATACCATCCTGCTGATAATAATCTTTCATTAATAGGGTCTATTCCTAACCCCCATGGGAAACCAAATTGAATGTTTGATGGGGTAGATTTACCAAATCCAAACTCTCCAATATTCCAATCGTATGTAAAACCAGTTTTTGTTGGATTTAAAGTAGCTTTACTCATTTTACCAGAGTAAGAGCCCTGAATAAACATTACATTATCATTAGCAGGGTTCATTCTTAAACCTACATTACCTTCCGAGTTATTCATGCCAGGAAAATTCAAAAGCCATGAACTAGTTGCTGTTGTGGTATCTGGACACCAACCATTATCATCTGACATTGCAAATTTTCTGATCTGTTGATTTCCATTCCCTCCATTCCGATCAAACATGTATAAATTTTCTTTTGTACTATCTACAGTTATTCCAAAATCCAAATCAAAATTCCATTGAGGGCAAGATTTTTTGGCTTTTGTAGTTAAATTAATTGAAGTTATCCCTTTTTTAGTACCACCAGCAAATGCCCACTTATTAACAAATAAAGTATCACCAGCTATTGCAAATCCATTTGGATTTCCGTCTATATCCCATCTATCAACACACTCTCCAGTATCAGCATCTATTTTGACTACCTGTTGTCTCCAAAAGTCACTTGAGTAAATATAACTCTTTCCATCAGCTCCAACATGATGTTCAACTAATCCAAATGCTATTCCTCTACTTAAAACTTTACAAGTTTCTTCTACAGGATCATAGATCCCATTTACAGCAAAAGTCGTATCAATGGTTAATGTATCATAATGCATTTTTATTAATCCCTGACCAGGATATTGAATAATAAATAGATCTCCATTTGCATCTGCTGCTATATCATCCGGCATACACATATAATCTCCACCAGGCATACACGAGTTCATAGATCCACTTTTATCAAGTAGTATTAAAACGTTTGATGGCACATCTCCTGCACCAGTTCCAGGAGGTAATCCTTTTGCCTGTGCTGAAACAACAAAGAAAACGGACAATAAAAAAATTTTAATAGATAAGTTTATTAGTTTTAATTTAGTCATCTGTAGTTGATTTGTATTTGCTATTATAAATTGTAAGCTCTTCTTTAATTATTCCTTTTAAATCTAACTCTTTAGCATAAACAACATCAATATCATTTTTCTTCCAATGGTTAAAACCATCATAATCATCTATGTTATCGGAACCTTCAAAACTTCCATAGTTTCTTGTTACATAATCAAATAATAATTTTTTATTACTTTCTAAGTTTTTTTTTGAAAGATTTACAACTTCAATTGTTTTTGAATATAGTTTTTCATTATTAAATTTTAAACTTATAAGAGATCTACCCAAGTTTTGTTCTGGACAATGTGTACTAGGACTTAAATAGATGTTTATCGTATCCTTTTTATACCTTGAAGGTATAAGGGGACCAAGATTTTTTCTGTCAGTTTCTCTTAGATCATCTCCAAAGTTTGTATCTCCATAACAATCTGCATAAGCACTGTTAGTTAATAAAGAAAATACAACAAATATTAGAAAAACTTTTAAAGTTTTCATTAAACTAAATTTTTTATTCATAATCTATTTGGGTAATATTATAACACTCTCTAAAGGTACTATAAATTTACTTGTATTAATATCTTCAATATTCTCTACATAAATACCACATCCATATATTCTGTAAGCAATTCCATTAGTAGAGTCATCTCCAGCTGTTTTTTTAACACTTGATCCAGCTCCCTTGTATGGAGCACTTCCAATTTGCCTTATAAAATATTCATAATAATATCTACTTAACTCATTTGTATCAATATCAAGGGAATCAGCATCTAATGCTGATGGTGATATGGAATTTATGAAAAATTGTCCAAAATTATAACTATGAGCGACAATAATTTCAAAATCATTACGATTTGGATCTCTAAAACTATTATAGCATAATGTTTCACCAACAGCATTGGTATTAAAAAAATTTGTATTATTTTCGTAGTTAATTTCTTCCATTTCTCCGGTAAAATTACCTGCAAAATTATTTGGTAAATAACGATTTTGTGAATCTCTTATCGCACCATTTAACCAGTCACCTTTGAATTTATTCACAATATATCTTTCTCCTTCAAGTAATGCAGTTTCAGCTACATAAAAGGTTTGCATATATCTGTCATTGCTAGTGTTTTTTGAGTGATCTGCAGAAACTATAACGATTAATGCACCACCCATTAAAGACATTACTAGTAATAAGACTAATGATAAAACTAAAGCAAAGCCTGCTTGTTTTTTTATCATCTATAAGCCTCAAGGTTTCTAGTATAGGCATTAAGTATTAAAGATTCTCTTAAAAATCTGTCTTCGTTTTCTTGGTCTCTGTTTGAGTTAAAAAGAGAAGTTGTATTTCTTAATGCATTATTTTTATAGAATTCATTTCTAGATCTAAAGGTTAAAAATATTTCTACAGTATAAATAGAATATAACATATTGCTATTTTGATTATTCCATGTTGGAGGAGGACTGATTGAATTTCCCAACCTATCTTTAGCAATAAACTCTATATCAATCACATTGTCAGCTACAACTTCTGGAGTATAAGTTTCAAAATCTTCTGCGTCATCTTCCCATTCGCTATTTGTATCATTCCATTTTTGAACTGATTTAAGAATTTGAAAAACTCCCTCAGTATTAGATATTCGAGATGAATATATTGCTTTATATCTTATAAATCTTGCATCCCCAACAAGAACTCTATCAAAGCCACCGTAAACTATTGTAATTTGATCACAGCAAGTATTTTCAGCATTCTTAGTTATTTCGATTGGTATATCTAACCCACCATCATTACTGAATGTAATTAAAGAATCATCAAAAGCTTTGTATCCTCCCATTCTTATGTCTCTTAACAGCATCTCAGAAAGTGATCGGCTAGCGTTACCAATTGATGCTTTATCAATTACTTGTCTGTAAGATCCATTGACAACCTTATAAGATGTAAGCATTGCCCCCATCATGATTGATGATATCACAACACCAATTAAAATTTCAATTAATGTTATTCCTTTAATGTTTCTGTTTATCATTTAATTTGAAAATAAAGACTTCTTGTTTTAAGGCCTTTGTTATAACTTATTTGCATTTTCCCAAAATGTCTTTCGTCATACATTCTTAAACTTTTAATGTTGTTATCAAACGGATCAAGATATCTATGTTCTACATTGTTTGTGTGAGTACACTCCCAACTTTTATCAACTGATATAGCATTATTACAAATGTCTATAATTCTAAGTATTTTTACATCTGCATCAGATCTACATTTAGTTATTCCGTGATTAAAATATCTGTTCCAAGTTTGTCTCTTGTTGTCAGGGGTATTATTTTGTTCCGTTGTAACTAATTCATTAACACATTTTCTAATTGACCATTCTGAATTTATAAGAGTATCAGCAAATTCAATATTGTTTTTTCTAGTTTTTCTATTGGCAAGCATATCCTCAGCTACCATGTTAACTAAATAGTTTCCCTTGTTTCTATCTGACGAAACATCAATAGAAGTTATGGAATACTGAACCATTTGAAATATTGCAACAAATCCAATTCCAACTATTAATGTTGAAATTAAAGCCTCAAGAAGCGTTAAACCACGATTATTTTTATTGAAGAATCCAAACATCAGTTGTGTGATTATATTTAAATAAATTGATATTGCTAAATCTTGACCATCTTAACTGGTAAGCTGGATAATTAGTACCCTCATTTTCAAGGTGGTCTATATTGCATACTTCGCCCCCATTCATAACAGATTTGGGGCACAAAATTATAGAATTATCACTAAAGGCTGTTGTTTCTGCATTTATTCTATAGTGAGATGTATTTTTTGAAAAACAAACTCCAACTCTATCTATAAAACTAAATAATACGTTAGTGGTTCTTAGTGGTCTCATATTAATTTGTCTCCAAACATTATCATCACCATTACCAATATTACCACTATTTCCTACACCACAAGCCAATCTTCCATTTTGATTATTGAATAGTGCGTTCCCATACTCATCTGACGATATTCCATTTCCAATTACTAATATTTCATTTTCTCTAGAATCTATTAATACTTGTACAAATGGGTAGGAAGAGCTTTGAGTATGATTGTAAACTTCAGTAAATAAGTTTGATAGTTCAAGTGCCGTAATTCTAACTGCTCTATCTGCTCTCCATGAACTAAAATTTGGAAAACCTATTGCAGAAACTATAGACACTATTGCTAAGACTATCATTAACTCTAAAAGTGTAAAACCTTTAATTTTCTTTTGTGATACTTCCATCTATTTTCCCAGCCCTAACCAAATCTTCTAATGACTTTCTCATTTCTAACATACCATCTTTTGTAGATGTTTGAATGACACTAGGGATTTGATGAACTTTTCCCTCTCTAATTAAATTTTGAATTGGAGGAGTACATTTCATAATTTCAAATGCTGCAACTCGATTTAACCCATCTTTTGTTTTTATTAGTCTTTGCGTTACAACTAATTTTAAAGAGTTGGAGATCTGAGCTTTAACTTGAGATTGTTGTTCTGGTGGAAAGACATCAATAATTCTATTTATTGTTTCGGGCGCTCCACTTGTGTGGAGAGTTCCAAAAACTAAATGACCAGTTTCTGCAGCTGTCATTGCAAGACTAATAGTTTCTAAGTCTCTTAACTCTCCAACAAAAATAACATCTGGATCCTCTCTTAATGCAGCTCTTAATGAATTTGAAAAACTTTCAGTTTGTTTCCCCACCTCTCGCTGCGATACAATACTAAGGTTATCTTTATGAATAAATTCTACAGGATCTTCAACAGTTATAATATTTGCTTTTCTAGTTTTATTTATTTCATTTATAATTGATGCAATGGTAGTTGTCTTTCCAGAACCAGTTGGACCAGTAACCAAAACAAGTCCTTTATGCATATCGACCACATCATATAATACAGGCGGTAAATCTAATTGCTCCATTTCAGGAATTATACTTTCAACTCTTCTTAATACTGCGGCCGTTCCTTTTATAGTTTTATAGAAGTTAGCTCTAAACCTTAAACCACTTAGCATTACTGCAGTATCTAATTCATGACCTGTTTCAAACTTCTTTAATTCTTTTTCATTGCAGTTCATAGTCAACAAGTCTTGAAGGTCTTGAGAAGTAACCATTACATCTTTAACTTTTACTATTTCACCAGTTTGTCTATAGGCAAGAGGGGACCCCGTACGAATATGAAAGTCAGAAATTTTTTTGTTATTTTTGGCTAAATCTTCAAGTTTTTCAAACATAAGTAAATCTATACTCTATTTTTTATTCATATGAGTTTTTTTTTCATCAACATAGGTTTGTATAATACTATAAGCCTATTTAAACTTAAATTCGTGTTGGGATTGTATATTGTTTGAAATAAGGATAAGAATTTATTTATCTTAAACTATAAAATTAATGAAAAATTTATTTAAAGACTTATTTAAAAAAAAAAATGAAGATGAAGATTCTGGTAATATAGATCAGGCAGATCAAACAACAAAAACTTCACACAAAAAACTAAATAAATTTTTAGAAAAAATTAAGTCTAAATTTAGTGCTTTAGTTAAAAAGTCAGCTGGAAGAGGAGAAGATGTTATTGGGATTGAGTTGGCAACAAATGAAATAAGAATTTCTCAAATATCAAGCTCAAAAGACAATCAATGGATATTAGATAAATTTTATTTACATAAAATGCAATTACCAGAAAATACTTCAGTTTTAGAAAATCCAAGTTTAGTGACCCAAGAATTACAACTAGCTATACAAAAATCAAAAATTAAAGTTAAAAATGCAGCATTCGCAATTCCAGTTACTAGCGCAATCATTAGGGTTGTGACAAGCCCACTAATGACAAATGATGAATTAATTAAAGCAATAGACACAGACTCTTTATGGGAAAACTTAGTTCAGTTAACAGAAAATCTAGAAGAATATTCTATTTTTTATCAAGTTATAGAAAGACACCCCAAAGACAATACAATGGATATTTTATTTGTTGCTTCAAAGCTGTCAGATATTAACATGTACACAGATATAATTAAAGGAGCTGATTTAAATCCTGTAATTGTAGATGTTAAATGTTTTGCAATCAAATCAGCAGTTGACCAAATTAATAAAAAATCAGGAACAATTGATGAATCTAAATTAACAGCAATTCTCGAATTTGGTATTGAGGAAAATTATGTAATGATACTTCATGAAAATAATCCAATTATAACAGATATTTTTATTAGAGCTCAAGATAAAAAAACTTTAATTGAGTCAAGCAATCAAGAAGATATGGATTCATTTACTAAGAGATATATGTCTCAGGTCAAACAAGCGGTTACTGATTTTGAAGCAAGATATGAAAAAAGAATTAGAAATTTAAAAGTAGTATCTAGTTTAGAAAATATAGAAACTTATTTAGGAAGTTTTAAAAAAAATTTAGAAAATACAGGTTTTAATTTACTTGATCCTTTTGATGGAGTTCAGGTGCCTCAGCAAATAAAAGAAAATCTAAATTTAAAAAATAAATCACACTTATCTACTATTATTGGTTTAGCTTTTAGAAAGTTAGATGTCTTTGGATATTATAAGTTTGTTACAGCGGCCAAAAATATAAATCTTTTACCGGATAGAAATAATATCATTGCTGAAAAGAAAATGAAATTTTTTTCCAATTATGCATTTAAAGGAACTGTTGGAGCAATGGCAATAATTTATTTTATTTTGTTTGGTTTATCTGCTTGGAACATCATGTCTTACAACTCAAAGCTAGTTAGTTATGGTCAAACAAAATCTAAGCATGAGATATTAAATAAAAGGGTTGCTAAAGTCACAAAAGAATTACAAATTATGAGTAAGTCTTTAGAACTAAGCAAATCAATTAAATCAAATAAAGTTGTTAGCTATAGATATTTAGCACAAATTGCCAATTCAGTTCCAAACAGAGTCCAGTTTAATAAAATAGAATATGATGGAAAAAATCAAATCATAATTGAAGGTACCGCTACAAATGATCGGGATATTTTAAAACTGATAAATAATTTGAGTACTAAAAGCTTAATAGCCCAGGCATCACTAGCAAAAATGTCCATGCCAAAATCTTCGGGTAATAGCAATGTGCAGAGAAAAGGGTTTAAAATAGCAGTTACAACTAAAGGTTAAAAATATGGATTTAAATAGTATTAATTTTGAAGATATTAAAGAAAAAATTTTAAATTTAGAAAAAAAAACTTTAATAAAGTATGGATCAATTATCGGTTCAATAATATTTTTTTTAATAATTTATTATACAATTGTAAACCCAATTGTGATTAGTAAAAAAGCCCAAGTACAAGACATGAATTTAAAAAAACAAGAAATAATTAAATTTGAAAATGACATAATAAGCATTAGTAATAAAATTAAAAAAATTACACCAACTTATGAAAAAAACTCTTCTTTATTTCATTCCAAAAAAGAGGTTGAGGAATTATATCAAGCCTTAAGCCAGTATGCAGCTGCAAACGGATTGGTTGTTTCAAAAATAGATAAAAAAAAACCAGAGCCTGTATTTAAAAAAGGAAAAAAAAAAAATAAAAAAAATAAAAAAAATAAAAAAAATATTTCTTATTTTACGATTCCAGTGAATTTTGAAATGAGAGGAGATTTCTTAGGGTATATAAGATTTAAAAAGGAGTTATCAAAATCAAATAAAATGCTTAATTTCGAAAAAGAAGTAATAAAGCTAGAAAATAGTAATTCAAGTGGTATAGTAGTAACAGGAGAATTATCAATTGTAGGATTGACAGATGACTTTTTATAAAAAAATTTTTTTTCTAGGTTTATTTTTGATTTTATCATTGCAGAATATTGTTAAGGCAGATACTGAGGGTAAATTATTGAATATTGAAGAAGATGAACTTCCATTAAACAATCCCTTTGATGGAACCAAAGGCTCAAACTCAAACTCAAACTCAAACTCAAACTCAAACTCAAACTCAACTGTTGATGTCTCTTCAGATAGATTAGACAATCCAATGAGTTTATATAATTTTAAGCTAGCCGGAGTTATCTCGGGTAAAAAACATAGTTATATTTCACTAATTAACCAAGAGGGTAATTCAATATTATTACAACTCGAGGAAGAGCTGTATGAAGGATTTAGACTTATTGATTTAAAATTAAATGAAGCCATATTTAAAAAAGCTGATGATAGTTTTGTTATTATTAATTTCAAAAACCAAATTAAAGAAGTTAATGAATATTAAAAATTTTAAAAGATTATTTTTTTACCTAATTCTAGTTATTGGATTAACTGGTTGTGCATTGGAAAATGGAAAATTTAAAAAAGCAAAAGCTTTTAAACATAATACTCCTTTAATAAAAGATAATATAAGAACTAATGGAAAAACTGAAATTTCCAAAACTATAGAAATGGGACCAAAACCAGTTTTTGGAAATACTACAAAACTTAAAAAAAGAAAAACAATATCATCTCAATCAAACAAAAATTATTTGTTGATACCTAACAGTTATAAAAACTTAAAACAAAATGTAACTTTAAAGTTTCAAAATCTAGATTTTAGAGAAACGATGAAACTAATGAGTAAAATGGGACAAATTAATATCTTGGTTGGAGATGAGGTGGCAGGAGAAATATCGGCTGAACTTATTAATGTTCCTTGGGATAAAGCATTTCAAGCTATCTTGGATATAAAAAATTATGCATCAGATATAGATGTGAGCAGTAATTTGATCAGAGTTCACTCTCCATCACAATTAACAGCTCAAGATGGATATAAATCTTCTAGAGCAGCAGCAGTTAAAAACAAAGTTGAATTAGAAGATTCAGTAGAACCAACTCTTTCGGAAATTTTTAGACTATATTATATCACCCCTTCAGAAGCTAAAAAAACAATAACAAATTTATTTAGTGCTGATGTAGGTGGCAGTCCAATTCAAATTACTGAAGAAAAAACTACTCGATCAATAATTGTTAGAGGAAAACAAAGAGATTTAGATGTTGTTGATAAAGTAATTAGTGAAATCGATATTAGAACAAAGCAAGTTTTAATAGAAGCATTTATAGTTGAGGCGAATTCAGATTTTGAAAGAAGATTAGGAACTAGGTTGGGTGGATATTACCAAAAAAAAGGAGCCGTTGCAGGAGGTGCTGTGGGAACAAGTAGTTCAGGAAGTGCAACTGGTGCTGATTTAGGTCTTGCAGCAGGTTTAGGGGCTGCTAAAGATACTTTAACTAACTTTCCAGCAGCTGGAGCAACAAGTGGTATTGGTCTTTTAAGAAGAACTACGACAGGTGTTTTAAAAGCAGAAATAACAGCACTTGAAAGCATGGGTTTTGGTAGAACAATTTCTAACCCAAAAGTTTTTACTTTAGATAATCAACTTGCAACTGTAACTCAGGGACAGCAAATAGCATATCAAAGTGCATCAGAAGGAGGTGGAACAACAACATCTTTTAAAGATGCGGCATTAATTTTACAAGTTACGCCTTCAATAATTGGTGATGGTAATGTTTTACTAAGTATTAAAGTTAACAATGATAGTCCCGACACTTCTTCGACTGCAAATGAGCCACCTATTAATAAAATGGAAATTATAACCAAACTACTCGTGGCAGATGGAGACATAGTTGTTATTGGTGGAATAAAAAAGAACGCTATGGCTAACAATAAACAGCAAACCCCAGGATTAGGAAATGTGCCAGTTATAGGAAATTTATTTAAATCAAAATCTAAAAATGATAATTTAGATGAATTGCTAGTATTTATTGCTGCTAAGGTACTTTAAAAATGTTAAATATAAGTAGAGAAAGTGAAATTAATATCATTAACATACTTATAGACAATGACATTATTTCTGGTTCGGATTTAATTAAAATTAAAAAAGCTAGCACGGAAGAAGAAAAATCTCAAATTGATGTTATTTTTGAACTAGAGCTAGCTAGCGAAGAACAAATTTTAGATATTTTAATTAAAGAGCAGGCTCTCGAAATAGTAGACCTTTCAACCATAACACCAACCGAAGAATTAAAAAAAATTTTACCTTCTAATTATATTAAAATAAATTTTATTACGCCCTTTAAGATAGAAGGAGATGTTTTACATATTGCAATTTCAGATAGCTCTAAACTTAGTTTAATGAGAAATTTAAAAACAATAACAAAAAAAAACATTGAATTACATGGAGCAACAGTCTCCCACATATCACTTTTTATTGATCAATTATTATCTGATGGTGAAACTACCGTGAAAAGCATAGTTGATGCTAAAAAGGAAAGAGAAAAGCAAAAAGAATTTGACTCTGAATTTTCCGAAGCTGGTGAAGTGATGGAAAAAGAGGATTTAGAGGAAGATATTGAGGCAATTGAAAACGAGTCTGAGGTAATTAAATTTAGTACAGCAGTTGTAGCAGAAGCTATTAAAAAAGGAGTTAGTGATATTCATATCGAGCCCTATAGGTTTTCCT
>Ga0308016_10000730_pt1 | contig 16484 bp, 19 predicted proteins | sample Neamet233_FD_203129 | JGI IMG/M metagenome (GOLD analysis project Ga0308016, IMG submission 203129) | Marine microbial communities from water near the shore, Antarctic Ocean - #233 | ecosystem: Environmental > Aquatic > Marine > Unclassified | place: Southern Ocean | collected 2014-07-28
ATCACAGGTTAATGATGATGGACGTACTAAGTATGCTGCCTCATTGGAAGAAGAAGCAATCATCTGTATTAAGATAGAACGTAATGCAGAGAGTGAGGATGAGGTAGAACAGAACACTACTAACTTTATCGTAGATAAGAACAGACCCTTTGCTAAACTAGGGAATGCTGGTTCAGTATACTACGATCCTGTTACTACTATCCTTAGAGAAGATACGTTTTCAGAGAGGTAAGACAATGATAGTCTTTGACATAGAAGCCGATGGCTTATTTAGGGAGGCCACTAAAATACACTGCATGTCGTATACTACAGATGGTAAAATATTTGTATCAACATGTGACTATGATGCAATGAGAAACATACTACTTAATCAAAAGGTTTTGATAGGTCACAACATAACACGTTATGATATACCACTACTTAATAAGTTATTAGGTATTAAGATCAAAGCAAAACTATATGATACTCTTGCAATGTCTTGGGTTATTAATACTGATAGACCTAAACATGGGCTAGAGTCTTTTGGAGAGGAGTTTGGTATACCTAAGCCTGTCGTAACTGATTGGTCAGATCAGGATATACAAGTGTATATACATAGATGTGAAGAGGATGTTAAAATAAACTGGAAGCTTTGGGCTAACCTTATCCAAAGATTTATGATAGTTTATAAATGCAAAGACACATTAGATAAGTATCTTAATTATTTATCATTTAAAATGAAGTGTGCCTTTACTGCTGAATACTTTGGATGGAAGCTTGACCATGATCTTGCACAGGATTGTGTAGATAAACTAGAACTACAACAGAAGGAAAAGATAGATGAATTAAAAACAGTAATGCCTATGCGTACTTTGTTTAGAAAGAAAACACTACCTAAAGTAATGCATAAGAAGGACGGTACACTATCTAAACAAGGTATAGAATGGAATGCTTTACTTCTAGAACACATGCATCCCTCTAACTATATCGGTGAAATAGAGATAGTAAAAGGTGTAGAAGAACCTAACCCTAAGTCTAGTGATCAGGTTAAGTCTTGGTTGTTCTCATTAGGCTGGAAGCCTTGTACTTACAACTACATAGAAGACAGAAAGGTTCCTCAAGTACGTAAGAATGGTCAGCTAACTCAGTCAGTTAAGTTGCTTATAAGCAACAACCCTCATGTAAAAGTACTTGACGGCTTGACAGTAATACAACACAGACTAGGTATCTTTAAAGGATTCTTAGAGTGTGAGGTAGATGGCTATGTACAAGCAGGTATTGAAGGTCTTACTAATACACTTAGGTTTAAACATAGAAAGCCTTTAGTAAACCTTCCGGGAATTGATAAGCCTTGGGGTAAAGAGATACGAGGATGCCTTGTCTCACCTAAAGAAGACTATGTATTGTGTGGTGCTGATATGACATCCCTTGAAGATACAACTAAGAGACACTATATGAAACCATATGACTCTGCTTATGTACAAGAGATGTCGCAAGAAGGTTTTGATCCACACCTTGACCTAGCTAAACATGCTGGTGCTGTAACACAGAATCAAATTGATCAGCATCAAGCAGGTAAGATAGACCTTAAGTCTCTTCGTAAGAATTACAAGGTGGTCAACTACTCTGCTACTTATGGGGTAGGTGCAGCTAAGTTATCTAGGGAGACAGGTATGACAGTACCAGAAGCAAAGAAACTTCTTGATGCCTACTGGCAAAGGAACTGGTCTGTTGCACAGTTTGCTAGTGACAACTTAAAGAAAGTTAAGACTGTTGCAGGACAGATGTGGATACAGAATCCTGTCAGTAAGTTTTGGCACACACTTAGGTATGAGAAAGATGTGTTCTCTACACTCAATCAAAGCACTGGTGCTTATTGCTTTGATAAATGGTTAGCCTACTACCTATCAGTAAGACCTAACATCATTGGGCAATTCCATGACGAGTCTATTAATATAGTTAAGAAAGGTGATGAAGAGTTGCACAAGGCAACACTCATTGCTGCTATGGATAAACTAAATAAGGAGTTAAAGTTAAATGTAGAACTTGGTATTGATGTACAATTCGGAAATAAATATTCTGAAATACATTAAAAAAGTCTTGCATGTGCTTTTTAATACATGCTACTATTAACATCTAAACTTTAAAGGAGTTGTCGATATGGCAAAAATTACAGTAACAGGACTATCTCAGTGGGCAAAAGTATTTGAGGATAACCGTGACCTTGATGGTTATCAGGGTGCATACCATGACACCAATGGACGGTGTACTATTGAGATGATTCTTGATGAAGATAATATGCAAAAGCTTACTGACTCAGGATGTATGAGTCGTGGTAAGCCTGACCTTGAGGGGAGAGGTACAGCAGTAAAGCTTACCCGCAAGTTTGATACTGCTTATGATTGGGATGGGGGTGCACCTAAAGTGTACAAGGCTGATGGTGCACCTTGGTCTTTTGAGTCTGATGGTGCTATCGGTAATGGCTCAGAGGTTTTGGTTGAGCTAGACGTTTATAAGAACGTCAAGTATGGCACTACTACTACCCGATTAGAAAGGGTTAAAGTACTTAAGGCGATAGGGTATAACCCACAAGGAGGTGAGTCTGGGCCTGATCCCTTTACAGCTAACGTAGTAGGGGAGAACACACCACCACCACCCCAGAGTGTAGAAGAAATGGTTGACGAAATCCCTTTCTAGTATAGGGCTTAGTGGTGTAGGTATGTACAAGCTATCTGCACCACACTTTACTTAGGAGTTGTAATGAAAAAGATAGCAAACATGTCTAACAAAGAGTATCATTCAATGGATGGTATATCTTCTAGTGCTGTTAAGACAGTCTATAAAAAGTCCTTGGCCCATTGGAAAGGACAAAAGATTATTCAATCAGCAGCATTTGCAATGGGTAATGCTGTTCATGCAAATTTGTTGGAGGGTGAAAAGAACTTAGTAGTTAGAGGGCCAAAGACTAAAACCAGTTCTTCCTTTAAGACTATGAAAGAAGCTTTGACTGAAGATCAAGTACTACTAACTGAGGTAGAGTTTAATGTAGCTAGTCGTATCACTAAAGGTGCATTAGATAACCCTGTATGCCATAAGATTTTAACTGACCCTGACAGGTTAAACGAGATTAGTATTTTTGTAGAAGACCCTATATCAAAACTAATGTTAAAGACTAGACCTGACCTAATGCTTGAACCTAAGAAAACTGTGTATGATGTTAAGACAACACAGGATGCTAGTCCAAAAGGTTTCTTAAGTGAGTGTGTAAAGTATGGTTACTTTTTGCAAGGTGCACACTATGTTTATACCTGCCAGCTTGCAGGTTATGATGTGACTGACTTTGCATTTATTGCTTGTGAGAAGGCAAGCCCTTACCTTTCCCACCTACACTTAATGGGGCCAGAGGTCATGGCTTGGGCTACCTTAGAGCTGCATAAAACTTTAGCTGTCATTGCAAAGGCAGACAAAAATTGGTCTTATGATACAGGTTGGGGTGACTACACTGTAATGGAGAAACCATCATGGGTATAAATAGATATGACTAGAGCAGCCAAAGCAAAAGGTAGATTAGGTCAACAAGAAATCAGGGATGCCTTACTTAAAACCTTTGATCATCTTGAGCCTGATGATGTTAAGTCTACTGTTATGGGGGATACTGGTGCTGATGTACAGCTATCACCCTTAGCACAGAAGTCTATACCAATATCTATTGAAGTTAAACGTAGGAAGACAGGGTTAAAGACTGTGTATACTTGGATGGATCAGGCAACTAACCATGACAAAGGACCACCAGTAGTTTTTTATAGGTCAGACAGACAGCCTTGGTTAGTTGTATCAGAGCTTGATCACTATTTAGAACTGTTAAAAGGATCAAAGAAAGATGACAATTAATTCAGACTATCCTGTTAAGAAGATGAAAATATGGGGTGTTATAGAAGGTCCAATGGGTTTAGATGAAGATGGTGAGCTTCTTTATTGTAACCTTTGCAAGGTAGAAATAGATGGAAAGATAGAGCATGGTGAGTATTACTTTGATAACTTTGATGATGCGTATGAATGGGTTAAGCACTTTCAAAAGTTTCTTGAACCGATTGAGATAGACGTTAATGCTTGACAACGTAAGTACAATGAGTATAACTAGGGGCTTTCACTATGGAGTATGAGCTTGCAATTAAAATAAAAGTAGATGAGAATGCAAACTTCTTAGAGGTAGGCATCGACAACCACTCTGAAATTTTAAAAGAGCTAACACTAAATGCTATGTATGATATAGATGATATCAGCATACTTGAATGCGAGGTAAACAAATATGATAAGTAAAGAAGACATGCAAAATTTTGATGACTACAGTAAATGGGTAGAAGATAAGATCATTACTGATCCTCAAGATCGACTTAATGAAAACGTACTTGGCTTATGTGAAGAAGCTGGGGAGGTAGCAGGTAAGATTAAGAAACGTATCAGAGACAAATTAAAAGTAACACCTGAAGCTATTATAGATGAGCTAGGTGATGTGTTGTTCTATACTACGGCACTGGCTAACTATTATAATGCTAATTTAACATATGTTATGTTACAGAACATAAGAAAATTAAACAGTAGAGAAGATAGAGGAACCCTGAAGGGGAGTGGGGATGACAGATAGTAAAATACAACAACGTGCTGCAGAGTTGATGGAACCTATTGAAAGGCAAATTATGTTATGTGATGATAGGAATGAAACATTACTGTTTGCTTGTGCTATGCTTGAAAGAGCTAAGACTATTATTGAATCACACATAGGTAAACAAGGTCGAAAAGAATTATTTATAATGGGAAACGAAAGATGAGCAACTACCTACCAACAGACTACCAAACATTTATTGCTACTAGTCGTTATGCACGATGGCTAGACGATGAAGGACGTAGAGAAACATGGGGAGAAACAGTAGAACGATACCTGCAGAACATAGCTAAGAAGTGGCTTAAGCCTGTTGACCTAGATGAAATGCGAGATGCTATTCTTAGCCTTGGGATTATGCCTAGTATGCGTTCATTAATGACAGCAGGTAAGGCAGCAGACAGGGATAACACCTGTATGTATAACTGTAGCTACCTACCCGTAGATGATCCTAAGTCTTTCGATGAGGCTATGTTCATCCTGCTTTGCGGGACGGGGGTTGGTTTCAGTGTTGAGAGACAGTTCATTACTAAACTCCCTGATGTTCCTACTCTTTTCGAGAGTGATACGACTGTTGTCATCAAGGATAGCAAGGAAGGATGGGCTAAAGGTCTCAGGCAAGTGTTGGCACTCCTATGGGCTGGTGAGGTTCCTAAGTGGGATGTATCTAAAGTCAGACCAGCAGGTGCTAGACTAAAGACATTCGGTGGTAGGGCTTCAGGCCCAGCACCATTGATTGATCTGTTTAACTTTGCTGTTACTACATTCCGACAGGCAGAGGGACGTAAGTTATCTAGCCTAGAGTGTCACGATCTTATGTGTAAGATTGGTGAGGTAGTTGTAGTAGGTGGCGTAAGACGTAGTGCTATGATTAGTTTATCTAATCTATCTGATGATCGTATGCGTCATGCTAAGTCAGGCAACTGGTGGGAGAATGCAGGGCATAGAGCCTTAGCTAATAACTCTGTCTCTTATACAGAGAAACCTGATAGTATGGCATTCATGCGTGAGTGGACAGCCCTTATGGAAAGTGGGAGTGGAGAACGTGGTATATTTAATAGAGAGGCTTCGGTTAAACAAGCAGCAAAGAATGGAAGACGAGAGTCTTGCTATGAGTTTGGAACAAACCCCTGTTCGGAAATCATTCTTAGGCCGAATCAGTTCTGTAATCTTACAGAGGTTGTCATCCGTGCTAACGATAGTCTGGAAGACCTTGCAAGAAAAGTCCGTCTTGCAACTGTACTTGGAACAATACAGTCCACCTACACACACTTCCCATACTTGCGTAAGGTGTGGAACACTAATACAGAAGCAGAACGTCTGCTTGGTGTGTCACTCACAGGGATAATGGACAACAAACTAATGACCTTAGATAACAAAGGTCTGTCTGATACATTGGAGCATCTTAAAAATGTGGCTGTTTCTACTAATGCTGAGTGGGCTGACCGTCTTGGTGTCCCTCATAGCACTGCTATTACTTGCGTTAAGCCCAGTGGAACTGTTTCCCAACTGGTTGATTCATCTTCTGGCATTCATGCTCGTCACAGTCCCTATTATATCCGTACTGTGCGTGGAGATAATAAAGACCCACTAACACAGTTTATGATTGATCAGGGCATTCCTAGTGAGCCTGATGTAATGAAGCCTGATGCTACTACAGTATTTAGTTTCCCTATGCAATCACCACTAGGTGCAATACACACTGCTGACATGACAGCCATTCAACAACTAGAAATGTGGTTGGTATATCAACGTCATTGGTGTGAGCATAAACCTAGTGTAACTATTAATGTGAAGGCAGATGAATGGTTAGAGGTTGGAGCCTTTGTGTTCAAACACTTTGATGAAATGTCTGGTGTGTCGTTCCTTCCCTTTAATGAACACACATATCAGCAAGCACCGTATCAAGAATGCACACAAGAAAATTTCTATGATATGGTAGACAAGTCACCTGTTAAAATTGATTGGACTAAACTATCTACCTACGAACAAACAGATAACACTAGTGGTATGCAGACTATGGCATGTACTGGGGATGTATGTGAGATGGTAGACATTACTTAATCACTCACCTTGGCATGTGGGTAAACTGCCTTATAAAGGAGAAAGATATGGTATGGGTATATGTAGTAGTATTGTTTTTAGATAATGGATTTCAAGTCCATGCACCTAACGTAGTCTTTACTAAAGAAGAAATGTGTCAGAAATACAGGCAGTTTGATATGTTGAGGCTATACACAACCAGACCTAATGATAAAGCAAAAGTAGTAAGTCAATGTATTGCCTTGCCTTCTGGTTTAGAATCAGGTAAAATTGTTGAACAGAGATAACAAAGGAATATGTTATGAATAAACGACCCTTTAGTAAGAAACTCTATGAAACTTATGACAACGCAGCAAAGGAAAAACTCATAGGTTTTTTAGAACTTAATGGGCATACAATCTTAAATGATAAGGAGGATTACAATGCTGATGTAGTATCAGAGAAGGATGGCCTTACCTACTACAACGAGGCAGAGGTGAAGGTAGCTTGGACTAATGATTGGCCCTCACATTGGGCTGAGATTAGAATACCAGAACGAAAGAAACGTCTTGTTAAGATGTATGCAGAACAGAATGGAGTGTTGAATTTCTATGTCTTTAGAAAGGACATGAAGCAAGCATGGAGAATAAAAGACACTTGCCTTACTGAAGAAAGCCTAGCAGAAGCTAAGGGTAAATATATTAGGAAAGGTGAGAAGTTCTTTCACATTCCTTATACTAATGCGGAGTTAGTAATACTATGACCAAGTGGACATTATCTAAAATAACAGACTCCTTTGATCCTGTTGACCGACCTGAACACTACAATCAATCAGGTCTTGAATGTATTGATGCTATGAAAGCTATGGCAGATGGTGTGTTAAATGTATCAGCACATGAGGCATACTGTTGGCAGAATGCTTTTAAGTATCTTTGGCGATGGCCTTACAAGAATGGGCTACAAGACTTAAAGAAAGCACGTTGGTATTTGGATAGGTTAATTCAGGAGTATGAAAATGAACCACCAGAGGAAGATGACGATGAATCCCTATGATGAAGGGCAACAGTCCTTTAGACTTGGTAAGCTGGGTAATCCCTACGCAGCAAACAGTAACAACAATAGGAGTTGGGAGTATGGGTTTAATACTGCATACTTCTCTAATTTAAAAAAAGTAAAAGAACATGAGCAAAGAACTAGAGAACGAGGCAAAAAAATACAAGGCAAAGAAAACTAACTCTAAAACATTAAAGCCCCTCACTACACGTAGGTATCTAGCAGGTCAAGCACTTGCTGGTATACTAGCTAATAGTAGAGGGGCTTTGAATATGTCTGAGGTAAGACGATCCGCATACGAGTGGGCAGACTTTATGTTAGAAGACTATTAAAATTTCTTGGCTTCTTCTTTGAGGCCAAGAGATTGTTTTTCGTGAGTTTTTATAAACTCTAGAATTGTTTGGCGTCTGTTTAGTTCTTCTGAGACACTACCAGAATTTTCTAAAAAGTCTTTGGCATTATTAAATCCTTTAAACCTTTCAGGAAAAGCACTAAGTACTTGGTCTAAATTTTTACCACTTGCTTCATACTCTGCTTTTTTCATAGCATAAATATTTCTAATATATCCAGCATATTTATTCCGTGTTTTTGGATTTGTAGATGCGTCATCTAAAACTTTTTTTCCTACTTCAATATTATTTGCAATTTCAACTTTAATAAAGTCTTGTAGAATAATTCTTTTCTTTTGATAGTCATCACCAAGACTGTCGTAGGTAGTGCCTCTTTCATACATAGGATTATTTGTACCTATATCGTAACTTCTTTTCCATACCTCCCATTTAGGTGACATAGTTTGAGACATTGTATACTCTGCAAAGTAAGCTACCATTGGGCTTATTTCTTTTCTGGTTGCTCTATATTCTTTCCAACCTTTAAGACCTAACAGTGTCATTTCTTTTTGTATTGCAGAGCTTGGTGGTTCTTGTACCGCACCAAAGGATTTAGTTATTGGGTTCCAAGAACTTACAGGGTTTTCATTAAAGGGTGTCCACCTTTTAATATCAAATCCTTTTTCTTTACCTCTTGTATAAGAAGGTGTGTAACTAAAGATAGGTAAGTCTATTAGAAATCTTGTTGCTTGATTTTTAAATACATTACTACTAATTATATCCTCTAAATAGTTTCTTTCTCCATAGTTTGATACATCACTTTGTTCATCTGTAAAATAATAATCCCTTGTAAAAGGAGTGCCTGCTGCTTCAAAATTAAATTGACCATAAACATCTTTTGTAAATGTTTGTGGGTAGGTGAAGGTAGCAGCTATATTACCTAATTGTTTTTCTAAATTTTCAGTCATTTCCCCTTGTTTGTAAGAGGCACTAATATTTTTTATTAGTTCAAACTCAAAAGTAAAAGCACCTTCACTTATATCAGGTACACCACCAAGTATTTCTCTAACTGTATCAAAGGAAGCTTTAGGATTTAAAGGCAATCCAGCTATGTATCTATATATTAAATCACCTGTTAGAAGATTGATAGCAAATGGGCCAGCCATACGACTAAGATCAGTCTCGCCTCCATCATCTGAAACTAACTTATCAAAGTCAATCAGGCCTCCTTTTTGTGCTGCATAACCAGTAGCACCCATGACCATCATAGCACCTGTAAGCTGCCTTGCACCACGATCTAAGTTTGTTTTAAAAGGGTCACCACCAAAAAGTTTTGACTTGTCTCCACCTATACCCTCATAGTCAGGGTTATTAAATCCACCTATCATTTCATCAAGCTTTTTCATACCACCTGTTGCAGTACCTATAATACTATAGTCATTAGCATACTCTAAATGGTTTGCTATGTACCGTGGAAAGGGTGTGTCTAACCCAACAGAAATAAGGAAGGGATACTTATGATGTAGCTTTTGCAAGTTCCTTGCACCAGCACCAAACAAAGAAGTGTCTTTCTTAAAATCTTTTTGAAAAGTAAATCGTTTAGCTTCATTTATTGCAAAGGCTAATGTATCTTCAGGTAAATCTTCTAGCCTCATAGGTGCACCATTATCTTTTCGTGCAGCTAAAAACTCTCCTAGACTACTACCTTGTTCCCTTAGCTTACGATCTAAAGAACCATACAGTGCTGCCTCTTTAAATACAGAGTCAGTTGCAATGTTTAATGTGTTAAAAAATTTACCTATTCTAGGTAAGGTACTTGACGCATTAGCAAAGTCCATTGATCTAGTTGTTTCATAAAACAAATCACGAAATGCTAGTGGTGCTTCCTCTTGCAACAAGCCTTTTAAAGCTATAGACTCTGCTTTACTAAAAGATAGACCACCTAGAATAGATGTCGTACCTTTAACCCAACCTCTCCTTACAGAGCCATCAGGCATAGTTTCTCCGACAGTACTTCTAATTACATTTTTCCAGAATTGATCAGAGATATCTACTCCTAAATTAAAAACACCTGTACCTACATTAGCAGCAGTAGTACCTAGCTGTGAGGTCATAAAGGCAATACGTAAAGAGTCTGCTTGCCTAGCACCTTCTACAACACCTTCAACAGCTTTAGTTCCTATGTTAGGTTTCTTAGGAGTACCTACAACTTTTCCTCCCACAGTTTTAAATATTTCTTCTGCTTCAATTTCAGTAATACTAGATACATTAGCTTTAGATAACACATCCATGTTTAATAGTGCTTGTTTAATTGCTGACCCTGACTGCAAGACTTTACCAGCACGTGATAAGTCAGACAAAAAGATATAAGAGAATTGTTCATTACTAATATTATATTTATTTTTAATTGTCTCAAGGGCTGGGGTATCTATCTTACCATCAGCAATAGCTCTAGCTAATACAGTAGAAATTCTTTCTCCGGGGTTCATCTTCAATGTTTTTTTAATATCAAGAGATGCACCTACTACACCTTTAATAGTATCTAAGCTTAGTGAGGTTGTTAGCTCTTGATTAATTTCAGATGATAGAACAAGGCTTCTTAGCCCATCACCTAGTGCAACTAAATCTTCATCTAGTTTATCTAGCTTAACCCCTTCTTCTTTAGCTTTAAATAGTGATGCTACTTGAACTATATCATCAATAGATTCAGATAATAAATCAGGTTTAGCTTTTGAAATAGTTATATTTGCTGCTTCTAATGCTATCTTTCTTGTGTTTTCTCCATCCTTTACACTCTCGTACATAAGGTCAATGGCTCTATTGTTAGCTTTGTTATCAAGGAATCCAAAGAAAGAACCTACTGATGCGCCTAGTACGCCATCTATAGTAGCATCTATAATAACATCCCCTGCACCATACTCATAACCTTCTACTACTTCTTCTCTTGTTTCATTCTCTGCATAAGAAGCACCAGCACCCATAGTACTCTCAAAAGCAAATGCTTTGACCCCATCTTTAAGAGCTTCAGTACCTAAATTCTTTTTAAGTGTTTCTTTTATTGCAGTACCTGACACACCTTTACGTATTAGTTTAGATACTTCAGCACGTATAGCTAGTTGTGTAGCTTTCTTAGAGAGTTGAGCAGCTATCTTAGTGCCAACACCAAAGCCCATTGTACCTACCGTAGCTAACGTAGAGGGAGAGCTTGCAAAAGCCCTTCCATAGTCCCATGCACCTTCCCAAAAACCAGTACCACCACCCTCACTAACATCATAGGCTGACATTAATCTACCAAAAGCTTGCTTGCCCTCGTTAAATTTGTTGTCTCTATTAATAATTATAGGGTCTGTTTGATTACTAGGAGTCATGTAATTTCTTTTTACATACAACAAGTCTTTTACTGCTGTGGTTTCATTAGTATTTTGAAACCGCATATGTTCTACAAAGTTATCAGCTAACCCTTCAACACCTAACTTATTTATTTTTTCTGGTGAATAGTTATACCTACCGCCAGTAAAAAATTTTTCAAGATCAGTTTGAAAAGTTTCGTCTTCAACTAAATCCATAAAGTAGTTATCTTGTGCAGCATCTACGTACTGTGCCATCAATTAGTTTCCTCTAATTTTATTTTACGGGAGGGGTTGTCCGGGTTGGGCAGGGTTCGGTTGGAGTGGATTTATATTTTCATTAGGTCCGGGTACAACAGTAGCTGGAATAAGTGATTCCCATACACTAGTAGTGTCTACATTATCTGGGTCCATGAGGTTTGCTTTATAAGCATCTGCAAAATTATTTTTTGCCCATAGTGCACCATAATCTTCATTAGCAGAACCAAACGGATTTCTTGTTTTGTTCATTAAAGCAGGACTTAAACCTTCCATAACTTCTATTGCTTCTGCTACTAAAGTATCTCTACTTAATGTATAACCTAAGTCTGATTCATATTGTATAACATTCTCTGTTATTTTACCTAACAATGCATTAGCATCTTCATTATCAAATGCTACATAGCTATCATCACCTGTACCTACATTGATTCTGTCTACATCTAAAATAGCTTCTAATTGTTCTGCTAATCTTCTTTGAATAGCTTTTTTATCTGACTCTGATATTTTTTGTCCTTTAGTAGGATCAAAATTAAAAGGGTTTACATTTGTAAGTTTTTTAGTTGATGAAGGTGAAAGTTTTTCAATAGCTTGGCTAAAAGAACTTTCATCTGTAGCAGAAACAGAAGCTAACAACCCTTGCAGTTGTTCATCTTCTGTTACATAAGAGTTACCACCTAAACCTTCTTCAATAGCTGTAGTAAGTTCTGCATCATTATCAACTCTAGTTTGTACATATGTATCTAACATACCTAAATATTCAGGATTAAGTTTTTCATTTGTTTGTAAATCAGTTACTCTTGCTATAACATTTTCTAATTGCCCACTTCTTTCTAAAGCAATAGCTGTTTTTTCTGAAAGATTAAAGTTATCTGTAGCCATAAGGATTCTTGCATCTCTAGCTTTACCTTTTTTTCTTCGGGTATCCATTCTTTTAATAAGCTCTGGTAAAACTATCTCTTTAGTTTTCATTAACTGATTAGCAAGAAATTCTTTTCTTTCTTTTTCTGCTGCAGTTCTTTCAACATCATACTGCCTAACGCCACCCCAAAAACCTAATGCCATCTAACTATCCTCTCGCCATAAGACCCTGACGTACAGGCTCATCTTTTTCTACAGGTTCTTCTGTTTCTATTTCTTCTATTGCATCTATCGGTGCAAACATATTAGAACTGTCAGGTCTATCTTCTCTAGCCCTTTTAGATAGTTCAGCATCTGAAGTATCTAAGTCTTCTTTTTCATCACCCTTAACGTAGTCAACACCTACTGCATCAGCAACATTAATAATAAAACTCTCAAGTGTTTTCTGGATAATAAGACTAACATCTACACTGTGTACACCTTCAGCAACACCACCTCTTAGCATACCTTGAATTAAAGTTTCAACACTCATGCCTTGTTCAAGCAATCCCATAGCACCATCTAAAACTTCAGCATCATTGAGGTGGTTCATGTATCCCATCAATACTTTTTCTACTGCATCCTTACCCTGTATTTCAGACGGACGTTCATAGGGTGCATTACCCGGTTCTCTTAATAAAGATTGTCCGGGGATAGGCACTGTGTTTTGAGGCAGGTCTATTTCTTTATCTAGTGCCACTTATTTATTCCTTCTTTCCATTAATGAATCAGAGTTAAAATCAGGAAGCATTACTAATTCTGCTTCAGCTAATCTCCTATTTTTATTAATACCATCATCATCTTTTGCTAAAGACCTAATAGCTGCAGATATTTTATCTGTATTACCAGTATTTATTGCGGCCCTAATTCTTTTAGGTACTCTACCATAATTATAAGTGATAGACATAATAGCACCTTTAGCATTATTACTTAGTCCATCCCAAGAGTCACCTATATTATTTTTAATAATAGGTAAAAAATCTGTTTTAATTCTACGATCAAGGTCTTGTTTAGCTTGAGCTTCATTTACTCTAGTGTCTTGGCTTACAGGAAAAATTTTACCTCTTTCCATATACTGATCACTGCCATAGCCTACTCTCCATACAGGTTTATCTGCACCTTTCTTACGATCATCATAAGGTTTACTTTTAAAATGTTCAAACTTCATCAGTGCTTTAGTGGATACATTAACCCAATCACCACCTGCCATATCAGTAGCACCAAACCCATCAGACCTAGTTACAGGAGTAACCTGTTCTTCTTTTTCTAGTTTTTCCATGATATCAAAAATACTACTTCTCATATCTGTATCTACAGCATTGTTAAAACTTGCCATAGTATTAGGCAAGGTGTCTATAAAAGCTTTAGTTCTGTTAGCTGTTTTAAGGATACTACCTCTTTGATATTGAGGCTGTGTATTACCACGATATGTAAATCCTGATCTGCTTCGTTCTACCATTGTGTTTTCCTAATTAAAAAGGCCAAAAGAATTTCATAAGTGTACTTGTTTTATCTCGTTCTTCTGCATACTCTAGCTGCATTCTTGCCGCATCTTGATCTTTATCTGCGACCATAAGACTAAGTGTTCTATCTTTAGAACTTTCTTCTGAGTTAAAAAACATGTCCATAATGTCTCGTTCTCTCTGCCAAACTTCATCAATACTTTTTGCAGTAAGCCCATTAGTTGTTTTAGCAAACTCCATGTTAGCTTCATTATCAGCAGCAGCATTTAAAGTAGAAGTGTTCTGTCTCCATACAGCATTAGCTTGTGCGATAGCTAAAGAATTAGTAGAATTAAACTGATTACGTTGCTCTTGTAACTTAGCTACAAATTCTGAGTTAGCATTAGTTTGCCCTGCATTAAATTGAGAAATAGCATTAGCTTGTGAAGAATTAAACTGTGCAATCTGAGAGTTTAAGTTAGCTAAGAACTGAGTAGTTTGATTCTCACTAGTAGCATTAAATTGTTTAGCTGCATTCTCTGCTGCTGCATCAGTCAAAATAGTTTGCTGCATTGATTGGGCTTTAAACATTTCTACTGACTGCCTATTAGTTAGGTTAGCCATGTCCATACCTAAGAAGTTCTGAGCATTCTGTACTGCAGCTTGTTGTTGGTTAGTTAAGTTTTGAGTTTCAAGCTGACTAATAGATGATGCTTTTGCCATTACCATAGCTTGATTGTTAGTTAAGTTAGCAATGTTCATACTGTTAGCAGCACGACTGTTCTCTAGTGCTACCTGTTGCTCTGCAGTAAAGTTCATATTTGCTACATCACTAATCTTAGCAGCATTAGAAACTCTTGCTTGGAAGGCTTGATCAAACTCCATACCCATAAAGGTAGCACGTTGTTGTGCTGCAAGCATTGCCCTAGCTTGACGATTGCTAAGGTTTTGCATTTCAAACCCTGCAACAGTCTGAGCATCTGCTGCAGCAATAGGCAGAGCAGACTCCATAGCAGCCTGTACAATGGCTTGTCCTGCCATGCTACTAGCCCCTAGTCCACGTGCAGCCATCTGTGCTGTGGCTGTCCTCATGGCTCCTGCAGCCCATGCTGGTGTAGCTCCACCCTCAAAGTCTTCCATAAGTCCAGTAAGCTGCCCTTGTACTGTAGCTTTATCAGAAGGGCTTGCAGTAGCAGCTTGGATTTGCTCTGTGAATACCGCAGCTTTAGCTGCATCAGCAGCACCTGAAACAAGTTCACCTGCTTGGATTTCTCTTTGAACAGGGTTGTTCATAAGATTAGCTGTACCCTGTGCAGCAGTAAGATTACCTACGGCAGTAGTACTAGGGTCCATTGTTGCTGCTGCAATAGTTCCTTGCTCTGATACTGTACCTTGTTGAGGGGTAATATTTTCTAAAGCTTGACTTGTTTGATCTACAGCAGTCTTAGCAGCAATACCTGCAGCAGTAATATCTGCTGGCCCTGCCATAGGTGTAGCCGTAGCTCCTGTAACAGGTTGAGTAACTACATCAGGTACTCTTCCTGTAGTAGGGTCTATATTAGTGCCAGCAGCATCAGGGTTTATACCACTTACTTGTGCCTTTTGCAATACAGAAGCTGGATTAATAAGAGTATTTCTCATTAGGTCTTCTTGACCTTGAACCATTTGTGTCTGTAAGATACCACTAAGATTAGATAGCTCTGCTTGTGCTTTAGTTATTTCATCTTGTTTAGTTTTTACTGCTGCTGCTATTTGAGGGTTAGCTTGATCAGCAGTAAGAAGATTATTTAATTCTAATTGAAGAGTGCTAATTTTACTTTGCACATTTCTAGATGCAGTGGTAACATCATTACCTACATCTTGAGCATACTGGGTAGCACCAGTAACAGCAGTACCAGCATCTGTTTTTTGTTTATCAACAGTAGCCTCTGCAGCAGTTTTAGCTTCTTCAGTAGCATACTCTTGCCCTGATAACTCTGGATAAGTTGAGGTAAATTTAGGGGGAGGAGGAGGGGGAGGTGTTACTGCAACAGGAGGTACAGGGGTTCCTATAGGTAAACCTTCATCTCCACCACCACCACCAAAGGTAATACGACTATTAAGTTTAACACTAGGCATAAAGGGATTATATAACATAATTAAAATTCTCTCTTGTGTTCTTTAGTAGGATTAGAAAATCTACGCCAGTGTACCTTAGCATTTCCATATAGTTTTGCATGTTCTTTTCTAACTGAAGTCATCATTGCTTTTGCTTTTCCTTTATTAGATATAAAATCTAAACCCCATAACTGTTTATTTTTTATATCTTTATCTTTATAATCTTCCTCAGTAGGATCATATTTATATTGTAAAAATTTATTTGCTTTTTCTTTTGTTAACCAACACCAAGTTATTAATCCTATAGGTTGATCTTCTTGATAAAAAATTCTAATTCTATTATTATTAATAGGTAAAATTAAATATGTATTTATATCTTCAAGTCTGTACCTACTAT
>Ga0308016_10000741_pt1 | contig 16335 bp, 16 predicted proteins | sample Neamet233_FD_203129 | JGI IMG/M metagenome (GOLD analysis project Ga0308016, IMG submission 203129) | Marine microbial communities from water near the shore, Antarctic Ocean - #233 | ecosystem: Environmental > Aquatic > Marine > Unclassified | place: Southern Ocean | collected 2014-07-28
TCATTATTTAATAGGATTAATTATGTTAATGTACTGTAAAAAGTTAGTATTTTTCCTTGCTAAAAATTGGAATAATATTTAATCTTTTTAGTTTAAAAATAGTTATGGCTAAACATAATATAGTTTATTCAACTGAATCTTTAAAAACTGATCTAAAAGTATCAGAGCAGGAGGATAGAGTTAATCCTCAAGATCAAAATATCCGTTTACATCTAGATCGCAAAGGTGGTGGTAAGATTGTAACGGTTATAAAAGGTTTACTTGAACCAAAAAGTAAATTGTCAGAACTATGCAAAGAATTAAAAAAGAAATGTGGAGTAGGTGGGACTGTAAAAGAAAAAAAAATTCTTATTCAAGGAAATAAAAGAGAAATAATTCAAAAATTTTTACTAAACAAAAATTACAATGTAAAATTAAGTGGTGGTTAAGGAAATGAAATTAAAATTAAAAAGGTCTCTAATTTTTATTATCATGTCTGTTACGTTTTGGTCATGTTCGGAAACTTCAGCAGGTTCATTTACTATGATACTTTCAGGAAGTGTGCATGGTCAATTAGATCCTTGTGGTTGAAAAAAAAATCCATTAGGCGGTCTGTCTAGAAGATATGTAAAAATTAATGAAATGAAAGAGAAAGGAATAAACCCACTTATTCTTGATGCTGGAGATCTCTTTTTTAGTACCTCTTCATTAAATGATAAAAATAAAAAATCAGAACTATTTAGAGCTGAATCAATAATTGAAGGCTATAACCGAATTGGTTGTGATATAATTAATGTTGGGCATTATGAAGTTTTAAATGGCTTAAATTTTTTAGAGAAGATTTCTAAGAAATCAAAGGCACCGTTTATCTCTGCTAACCTTCGGAAATATACTAATGATGATTTAATTTTTCCTCCTTATCAAATTATCAAAAAGGATGGATTAAAGATTGGTGTTATTGGAGTTACTGATAATCTTCCTGACACATCCAATTCAATGAAAGCCGATAATTATATTGAAGCTGGAAACAAATATATCAATAAGATCCTTAAGCAAGTTGATCTTATTATTATGCTTGTTAATTGTGAAAGGGGTAAACAAGAGAGTTTAGTTACGGACTTTCCTAAAGCTGATTTTATTGTTACAAGTGGTAGTACCAATATGACAAGAGCTAATAGCCCTCAAGAGGCGAAAGGTCCATTAGTATATTCTTGCGGTAAACAGGGGAAATACCTAATATCAGTTGAATTGGAAATTAAAGATAAGAATGAACCTTTTGTTGATATTTCAGCACAAGAAAAAAATCTAAAACAAATAAATAAAAGGTTTGAGAGACTTCAAAAGAAAGATCCTTCTAAGCCCTTAGAAGAAATCTATGCTGATCAAACTAACGTTCTAAAATTAATAGATGGATATAAAAAAGATTTAATTGAATCTGAAAACTTAATTGGTTCTGCTATTAACACCTTAAAATTTAAAACTTTTGCTTTAAATCGAAAAGTTGAAGACAATGATAAAATGCTTGAATTTGTAAATGAAACAATCTCGACATGTAACATATTAAATCCAAAAATAAACTCAAAAAAAAGTAAGAACATAAATAAAAATAAAATGGAAAAATCTTTTAAAAATAACCATTCTAAACATGATGGGCATAATCACTAAATTCTATAACGAAAAATAAAATATGAATTTAAAATCACAAATTATCGTATTATTAGTTATTCCAACAATCTTTGGAATTTTAATTAATGTACTGAAATCTAAAAGTCTACCATTTATTGCTGAGCCAATTGTTTTAATGAAGAAACAAGAGGATCTTTCTCAACAACTCAATCATCCTGTAATTAGAGAAATTGGAATAGAGATAGCATTTGATTTGTATAATAAAGGAACTCTTTTTGTAGATGCTAGAGCAAAAGAATATGTTATAAATGGAGCAATTCCAGGAGCTATCTCAAATAATGATATTGACCTTTTAAGTACTGAAATTGATAGCTTGTTAGGTTTCGATTCACCATTCATTATATATTGCGGTGATGATGATTGTGGATCAAGTTTGGAACTTGCATATGAACTACAAGATTTTGGATTTAGTAATATACTTGTTTTTAAAGGGGGCTGGAAAATGTGGAAAGATTCTGGTTATGAGGTTTATAAAAATGAATAAAATTGATCCTAGATTGATCTTTGTTATGAGAGTTTTATTAGGAATTGTTTTTTTAATAGCTAGCTATGGTAAAATATTAGAACCTGAACAATTTTCTAGAGAAATATCTAATTATCATTTCATACCATTTGGCTTAGAAAATTTCGTTGCAATAGTTTTACCTTGGATTGAGCTTTGCATAGGGTTTGGTTTGATTTTTGGAGTAATGATAAATGGATCGGCACTAATTAGTGGCACTCTTCTTATTATGTTTAATTTACTGGTTATACAAGCTATGATAAGAGGATTCAATATTGAGTGTGGGTGTGGTTTAAAAGAAGGTGAAATGATCGGATGGCAAAAACTTGCAGAAAATTTCACACTTCTCCTCATATCTTTTATTGTATTCAAACAAAAAAAAAGAATATTTGAGATTTTCCCAAAATCACCATTGTCTGATGAGCCTTGAAATCATAAATTTCATCTCTAAAATAATGAAGTAAAAACTTAAATGCGAGAGTAGCTCAGCTGGTAGAGCATCACCTTGCCAAGGTGGGGGTCGCGAGTTCGAATCTCGTCTCTCGCTCAAAAAGCCTCTATTAAGAGGCTTTTTTTTAAAGGACTTTTTTATTATCTCTGATATGTTAAAAAATAGTTTAATTATATTAATTCTCTTTTTTTCTTCTTGTGATTTAGATGAAGAACCACCTCTCATTCCAGAGAATTTACGTGGATACTTTACAATGTCTGAATCTAACCCCCGGATTCATTTAAGTTGGTCTCATCCATTAGATGATGATATTAAAGAATATCATATTTTCAGGTCTACGGATAATGGATTAAGTTTTGATTCACTAGGCTTTGTCTCCTATCCAATTAATTCGTATGAAGACACTTCTATTATTTGGTTAGAAGATTTTGGATATAAAATTAAAGCAAAAGATAAATCAACAAATATTGGCGACTTTTCTGATTCTATTTTTATTAATTGTTTTAAACCTGGTGGTTTTTGGAAATTAACTAATTTTGATTCAATTTATTTATGTTTAGATCCATTTACCTATCAAACTCAGGAAATGTTTCAACTCACCCCATTAATTAATTTGGAAACTCTAAACGATACATTAAAGATTATGGACTTTCCAGGGATTCAATTAGATACAATAAACTGGAGTGGGAATGGATGGATGTATTTAACTTATTCGGTATTAGAACTCTCTACTGATAGTGTAAACTATGATACAGTTACATATGCAAATACTGCTGCGCCGGAGTATTATACAATGATTTTAAGGGATCCCGAATCAGGATCTATTACTTTTAACTCTAATTCATATGACCCTATAGAAATTCATCATTCATTAAAAGGGTGTGATGGCGAGGATCTATTCCCCTAAGAGCCAGAACCACATTCTTCATTAGATACTATACTTTCAGTACCAAGTTCATTAATTGATGTGATAGTAAAACATGTATTTGTTAACGTTCCAATATCCAGCTCATGAGTAAGGTCAGTTGTTTCTAAAAGAAAATTGTCATCCTGATAAACCCTGTAAGACTCAGCTACATCAATAGAGGTCCAGTTTAAAGTTGCACTGGATCCTGTGATTGATATGGCCAAGGTAGGTGGTGTAACTTCAGTTAGAGTAGTAAATGTTAAAACCTCAGAGTAGGTACCGTCATTTTCATAGACATCTATAGCATATATTTTATAATTATAAGTTGTCGAGAATATGAGATCACTATCTGTGAATGTTAAATCATTTCCATTCCATAGTAATTCATCATTCTTTACAATTTGATATTCAGTCGCATTGTCAACTGCTTCCCAAGTCAATATAATGTTATCATAATTTAATATTCCAATAAAAGATCCTGGGGAAGCCAAAATAGGAACACCACAAATTTCTTCTGATTGAATACCTTCAATATTTACTGAGTTGACCGGCGATATAGTATAGCAGTATTCTAAACCAGCTTCTACATAATCAGTATAAGATTGATCACTTAATTCCGTAAGAAAAGTACTATCACGATAAATTTTATAAGAGTGTGCATTAAATGGAGAGTCCCATGACAAAAGGTTTGATCCTTCTTCAGAAATAAGGCTCAAATTAGAAATAGTTTGATCATACTCATTATTAATAACTACATATATTGGTTGAGCAATTGATTCATTTCCGGAAGGATCTTGAGCTATCATTCTTATAATCTGTTCAGAATTATTTGGTAATAAATAAGTATTCCATTTCTTTGTAAATGGGGTATCCTCTAGAGTCGCAATAAGGCTATCATTTATAAAATATTTCACTTGATGAATTGAGACATTATCTGTGGCAAACCCTGAAATTAAAACAGTATCACTCACGGTTTGAGTTGATAATGGTGTTAATATTGAGGCAAAAGGAGGCGCTATATCATTTATAAGTATATCATCGTTATTTACTGTGACAACAATAGGATTTAGGTCCACTTGATTTTCACCATAGTCATATATTGACGCAAAAAGAATGTATTCCAGATTTTCTTCTTCAAGTAATGTATTCCATTCATAAATAAAAGGTTCTTCAGTATCGGTTAAAATAAGTTCACCATTTATGAAAAAATCTGCTTTTACTACACCAATATTATCATTGGCGGATAATTGTATCTCCACATTTCCGTTAACTTCTTGCCCAGCATAAGGAAATGAAATAAAACCCGATGGGGGAATATTATCTTGATTATCAATATTTACTGATATGGGTTGCGTTTGAGATTCATTTCCACTTGTATCAAAAGCTTTAACATACCAGACATGTTGGCTCTCTTCAACACTTGTTAAAGTATTCCATTCGTAGGTATATGGATATGAATTAGCTGTATGTTCTAAATTGTAATCATGATAAAATTCGACTCTTTCTATACCAACATTATCTGTTGCAATAGTTGAAATAGCCACCGTACCCATGACAGTTTGGTTAGCAGCAGGTTCATAAATCGCTATGTTTGGAGATATATTATCGGGATCAGTCGTATTATTAACATAAACATTTATTGGATACAGGATTGTCGTGTTTCCGATAGAATCTGCTAGGTTTACATTAATAATATGATTCGCGTCTTCAATTTCAGTTAAAGTATTCCATGAAAAAGTAAAAGGAGGTATAGAATCTTTAAAAACAAGAGATCCATCAATTATAAAATCAACAAAACCCATTTTTACATCATCAAATGCATTGACATTAATGTCAATAACTCCAGATATAGTTGAAGCTGATGCGGGTGCTGTTATACTTCCGGTTGGTGGAATATTATCATATGGTTCATTATTATCGATAAGTACATTAATCGGTCCCAGGGTTACTTGATTAGAATTATTATCAATTACATAAGCGTGGATAGTATATATAATATCATCTAATTCTTCTACTGTGTTCCATGTGTATTCATATGGAGGTTCTGTAAATGTTTCAACGGAATCCCCATCCAAATATAGAATTACGGATGACACTTCCTCATTATCATTAGCTTCGATTATTATAGTTATTTCTCCATTTAATGTTTGTCCTGTAAATGGAAAAATAAAAGAACCGGATGGAGGAGAGTTATCTTGATTGTCAACAATGACTCTAATAGTATTGGTGTAATTAACATTTCCTTGATGATCTATTGCTTTTGCTCGAATGGTATGATCAGTATCCTCTTCAAAATTTGTCGTTATCCAAACATAAGAAAAGGGTCCTTCTTTACTTGAATGAATTATTGAATCATTTAAATAAATTTCAACAGTATCTAGCTCAACATTATCAAATGCATACGCTGTAATTAAAACGGTATCAGATAGAATTGATTGATCTGCTGGATATGTGATAGTTAGTGTTGGGGGAATTGTATCTTCGTCCGATGGGACATCGAATAACGGACCTTCACAATTGATAAAAAAAATAATAGTTAAACAAAGGTATAAATTAATTTTATTCATTATTAATTAACTACTGTTACGATTATTGGTTGCAAGATTATTGAATGACCAAAATTATCTTGGACGGTACCAGATAATATATGTTGAGTCTCACTTTCTATTTCACTGGTATTCCATTCATAATTATATGGTTCTGCATCATCTGAAAAAACTTGTTCTCCATCAATAAAAAAAACAACCTCATTCACTTCATAATCATCTTCAGCTAGAATTGTAAAGTTAATCACTCCACTAATTGTTTGTCCTGAGATAGGATTAGATATTGACCCGACTGGAGGAGTTATATCATTCACAATATTATCAATATAAACACTCACTGGAGGTACAAAAAAATCATTCCCATGGTCATCATAAATAATGGCAGTAATTACGTGATCTTCATCATCCTCCTCTTCAGTTGTATCCCAAAAATATGTAAATGGTGATCCAAAAAGTGTTGATCGAGGTATCCCATCAATTGAGAGGATAATTTCATTAATCGCAACATTATCTTCAGCAGCCAGTTGAATAGTAACAAAACCATTTAATACTTGACCTGGAATAGGGTTTTGTATCTGTCCTGAAGGTGGAATATTATCAAAATTATCGACATAAACTGCAATGGGCTGTGCTAAAGTTGAATTATTTTCATTATCATAACCAAGGACAGCGATAACATGCTCAATGTCATCTAATTCTAATGTACTATTCCAATTATAAATATATGGTTCAATACTATCAATACTAGCTGATACTCCATTAATAAAAAACTCTAAATAATTAAGGCCTGAATCATCATCTGCTAAAACTTCAATTGGGACAATACCAAAAACAGTTTGACCTGCTGCTGGCTCCATGATAAGTACATTAGGTGGTGAAATATCATTTTCTGGATCATTATTAACTGTAACTGTTATAGGGTTTAAAGGAGTTTCATTTCCAGCTAGATCAATTAATACTACACTAATAGTATGTTCAATATCTTCAGTTTCAATGGAGGTATTCCATAAATAAAAAAAAGGCTGATTTTCTAAAGTTGCTATATAAATACCATCAATAGATAATACAACTTCTCCCATTGCTCTATTATCTGAGGCACTTATTATTATTTGGACATCTCCACTTACAATTAAACCGGCTGGAGGACTTACAATAGCGCCTGAAGGTGGTGTAATATCAAATTGTATTCCATTATCAACATAGACACTTATAGGTGTAATTATTGTTACATTATTATTATTGTCTCTAACATTTGCGTGCAACGAATAATACTGTTCACTTTGAACTAAGCTAGTATTCCATGGGTATTCAAATGTTGATGAATTTTCATTTGGTGAAATATATCCTTGGAGAATATTATTTATAAAATAGCTAACATATTGTATACCTGTATTGTCTGTTGCTATAACAGTGATATTGATTAAGCCGCTTATATACTGCCCAGCAAAAGGACTTAAGAAAAAAGCTTCTGGAGATTCACCATCTTCATTATCTACAAAACTACGGATAGGAACAGAGGCATACTTATTATTGCTAGGATCGGATGCAACAACAGAAATAAAATGAAATTCATCTTCTGAATATTTTTTGGTGAGAACACCATTCTGATTGAGTTGTGATTCATCCGTTTCCCAGTTAAAAGTAAAAATATTATTATTAGAAGTTGAATCACTTCCTACCAGTTTTTGGTTTATATAAAATAAAACAGAGGTAACACTCTCATTATCGTTAGCGCGAGCTTGAATTGTTATTGTTTCTGATACTGGCTCACCATCAATTGGGAAAATTACAAGGGCCTGTGGAGGCGAGGTGTCAGGTTCCGGAATCTGATATGGATCATCCGTACACGAAAAGCCTAAAAAGACTACAATTATAATTAGAATTAAAAAAATATTTTCATTCTTTTTCATTATAAAATATACGAAAGTTTTTAACGAAATCTTGATAAGACCTTATTACCAATTGAAGTCTTATTTAATGTGAAAAATATTCTATCTAATCGATTCTTGAACATTTGTTTAAAAGAAAAAATATGCATATTTCTTCCAAATTTAGTTTTTTCATAAACAGGGGTAAAATAAAATATGTTTTTTTTCTTAATATAATCATACCCCATTGATAAAAGTACTGATGAAGGTAATATTGAAGTTAAAGCTTGATAAGCCACTCCTGTATCTTTCATTCCTATGGTTGCTACTCCAGGTAGTAGATCATTATAATTATCCCATATTTGAGGAACAAATCTTCTTTGAGAATCCCATTTTAGGAAAATATCCAGAGTAGTAAGTATTATAAAAGGATAATATGAATAATAAAAGCCTCTTTTAACAGCATGACTTAAAATAGAAAAGTCAGTTTCAATTCTTTTTATTTTTAACAAATCAATATATTCAGATTTTTTCATTCCTGTTTTTACAAATATTTCTGGATTAATCATGTCATGATTGAATTGAATATCTATGTAATTAATTGTATCTCCATTTATAGTAAAAATCTGGCCTGTTGTATTTTGTATTCTTTTTAGATTTTCTCTAAAACTCCAACTATAATGAAAAATTCTATTGAAATCATTATACGCATAATAAATCTTATTCAAGTTTATTGAATCTCGATCAACAGAATCTTTTGGAATGAAGTATACATATTCATATCCAAATGAATCAATGTAGCATTCAATTGTATTTCCAACTTTATCAACAACCATGTGATTAACGTCTTTTTCAGTGTTATTTGAAAATAATACTGAAAAATTGAAAAGCATTATACACCAGATAGTTTTCATAGGTTAAATTAAGAACCCTTTATGAAGAGTCAAATTCAAGTATTTATAATATTAGGATTTATAATTGGTTGTACTTTTGCAAGTGCTCAACCAAAATTAAGTATTGATATAGGAACCGGTTTCTATGAGCCGACCCTAACAGGCTTTGATCAAAACGAGTCTGTACAGTTTCCTACAAAAAGCTTATTTAATAGAAATATGATGTTTAATTGGGGGATTTATTACGAGTTTTTTAACAATGCGCGCGTAGGTTACAATTCTTTTACCTCATTTGAAATAGGTAAGAATGTATTACTCGTTAATTCTGAAGCTGCCTTCACCCGCTCGATAAAATATAGAATGTTTCCAATTGAGACTTATTTTAGATGGAAACCAAAAATTGAATTAAACTTTACTCTTTCACCAATTTGGGGCAGAGCTAGAATTGAACTTGATACGACACCCGGTGATAAGGAAGAAGATTGGGATTTTGTTATAACTAGTTTTGGCGGGGATGAGTCTCAAATCACGGATATGGGCGCTACTGATGCAATGCTCAATGATTGGCTAGGTTATTCAAGCTTGTTAGGATTGCGATATTATATTTCTTCAAGAATGGCTATTGATATTAAAGGTGGCTTTATGAATAATTTTTATAATGAAGAAAATTGGAGAGTTCAAAGACAAAAGGTAAATGGTCCAAAAATGAAAATTGATGATCTACCTATTTTTTCAATAAAATTTGTTTATGGAATTAAATGAGAATTCTTCTTTTTATTTTTTTTTTAAATTCCTTTATTTTTTGTCAAAAAAATAATCAAGAGATATCTTCTTCTTGCACAGATCCACTAATAATATTAGCTCAAAATGAAGGGGTAAAAGCGATACCTTTAAAAGATATGCGAAGATTTAAGAAATTATTAAAACAGTGTGAAAGGGATGGAGGTGAAGAAATGATGAATCGTTTAATTTATAATGATTGGCAAAGAGATTATGAAAAAGCAAAAAAGATGCAATCCTGGACATCCACTCATGCAATGTGCGTCTTTGTTTCTTTTGCTTATTATTTTGCAGGACAAGTTTTAGCGACTAAACCTGGAGATTCATAAACTTTAAATTATTTGGCATGTTTATTCTTTCTCTTGTGCACTAAGTTTCAGCCTTTATTTTAAAAATCTATAAACATTTTTCGGGAAAATAATGATTAAAAATATAATCAATTGTATTGTTTTAACTCTAATCATTGGTTGTGGTGGTAATGAAAAAAATCATCAAGGTAATGTGAAATCTGAAAAGAAAATTTTCATGAAAGACACATTTACGCCAGCTGAATCTGGAGGGTATGGCTTTGAAAAAATAGCAAGAAAATTGGCTTTTGAAACCTATGTTTGGAGTCAAGAAGTGGATAAAACATACTTTGGAGATCCAGATGCAAAAAAAGGTGGAACTCTTAATTATATTCATTCATTATTTCCGAGAACAATGAGAATTATTGGGCAGAATTCAAGCCAAGTATTAAATAGTAGAACTATAGCAGCATTATGCTATGAAGGTCTTTTAGGACAGCATCCTACCACATTAGAGTTTATTCCAAGTCTAGCCTCTCACTGGTTTATCTCTGAAGATAAAATGTTGTTTAAATTTAGAATTAATCCTGATGCTCGTTGGTGGGATGGACAACCTGTCACGGCTGCTGACGTCATTGCAACTTGGGATCTGAGAATGGACGAGACAATCTTATCCCCATCAGAGCAAATTACTTATGGAAAATTTGAAAAACCAGTTGCTGAGTCAAAGTATATTGTTTCTGTGAAATCTAATTCTACCAACTGGCGTAATTTTTTATACTTTGCAACAATGCCACTTCACCCAAACCATATTCTTAAAGATTTAGACGGTACGGCATTTCTTGAAGAATATGCTTTTTCTGTTATACCAGGTACGGGTCCATATATTATAAATGAAAATAAAATCAAAAATCAAGAATCATATACTTTTGATAGAAGATCTGATTACTGGGGGAAAGATAGTCCTTTTAGCAGATATAAATTTAATTTTGAGAAAATTAAAGTTTCCGCTGTAAAAGACAACGATGCATTGCAATACGAGAAGTTTAAAAAAGGAGAGCAAGATTTATTTAATGTCAATAGATCCAGACGCTGGATAGAAGAGACTGATTTTGAGGCAACAAAAAAAGGTTGGATGAAAAAACAGCGAATCTTTTCAGAAAAGCCAGCAGGTACCTCAGGTTACTACTTTAATATGAGAGAGTGGCCATTTGATGATAAAAGAATTCGTTATGCCTTTAGCTACTTATATGATAGGGAGAAAATGAATCGTGAAATGTACTACAATGAATATGGTATGATGAATTCATTGTACTCGGGAACAGTTTATGAGAATACGGATAATAATCCGTTTAAGTATAATCCAGAGAAGGCCATAGAATTATTAAAAGAGGCTGGATATGCCCAAAGAAATAAAGATGGTTGGCTTTTTCATAAAGAAACAGGACGAGTTCTTTCTTTTGAGATAGTGATTCAAAAAACAAGTGCATACATGGTTACACCTGTTCAGCAAATGCTAAAAGAATATGGTTTGGACATGCAAATAAAATTTATGGATTATAATACCATGATAAAAAATGTGAATGCTAGAAATTTTAATGTTTGTGTACTAGCCTATTCAGGATTGATCTATCCAAATCCTGAGGGGTCACTCCGTTCAGAATTAGCAGATCAAAATAATAATAATAATGTTTGGGGTTTTAAAAGCGCAAGAGTTGATGAACTTTTAGATGAGTATGATATTTGTTTTGACCAAAAAAGACGAATTGAAATAATTCAAGAAATTGATGGGATTTTTGGTGATGTTCACCCTATTGCATTTAGTATTGCTAGAAATTACTCTCGCATGATGTGGTGGGATAAATTTGGTTATCCGGATTGGATGCTCTCGCGTTATGTGGGTGAATTTTGGGATGCCTTTTATTATTGGTGGATAGATGATGCTAAGAATATGACTTTAAAAAGCTCAATTGATGATAAAAAAGAATTACCCTTATTACCGATTGATATGAAATATTGGCCTAATTACTTGTTGAAAAATAAATAAAGATATAGATCTTTAGTGGCTACTTATTTTCTCAGAAGATTACTTCTTATGATCCCCACATTCCTGGGATCAACCATTTTGGTCTTTATTATTTTACAAATGGCTCCAGGTGGACCGATTGAACAAATAATGCTTCAAATGCAAATGGGTGGGGCTATGGGTGGTGAAGGAGGAGGAGGAGCATCATCATCAATGACAAATGAAGGAATGTCACTTCCTCCAGAAGCGTTAAAAGAGTTAGAAAGATTCTACGGATTCGATAAGCCTATTTATCAACGCTATCTAACATGGCTTGGTATCTGGCCCCGAGAAATAAAGCACAGAGACTTTACAATTCCATTAAATGAGTCTGTTTTTGAAAAGAGAGTTGGGAAAAAAGATGGTGAAATCTGGAAAGTAGATATTTTATTATTAAAGGATAATAAGTTAAAAGTAATTGAAAAGAATAAAAATAAAAGTTCTTTATGGCATGCTAAAGTTGAAGAAATAGATGAAAAAGGAGGTCTTAAATCTGTCATCTTTCAAAAAGAATTCTCAGGGATTCTTACCGGAAATCTTGGTAAATCATATACATATCTACAACCGGTAACAGAGGTCATGAAGCCTCGTTTTAAGGTCTCTTTATTTTTTGGTTTAACAGGTATTCTTATTTCATATCTAATTTGCATTCCCTTAGGTATTAAAAAAGCTCTAAATCACGGTTCAATTTTTGACTTTGGATCAAGTGTCGCTATTTTTGTTGCTTATTCTATTCCTGGTTGGGCATTAGGGGGTGTACTTCTTGTTCTTTTTGGAGGAGGCAGTTTTTTTGATGTCTTTCCACTTGGCGGTTTTCGAAGTCCCTCAGAAATTTGGGATACATTAACACCATTTCAAAAAATTATAGATCAAGCACACCATATGATTCTTCCAGTGATAGCCTGGACAATAAGTAGCTTTGCTACAATGACCGTTTTGATGAAAAATAGTCTAATGGAAAACTTAAGTCAAGACTATATCCGAACAGCCTTTTCCAAAGGGTTAAGTGAAAAAAGAGTAATTTGGTTACATGCAATGAGAAATAGTTTGATACCAATTGCATCAGGAATAGGTCATATACTTGGTGTGGTGATTGCAGGGTCATACTTTATTGAGCGAATGTTTAATATAGATGGCTTTGGTAGACTTGCATATGAAGCAATTTTGTCAAGGGATTATCCAATTACCTTAGGCTTTTTAGTCATAGTTGTTCTTTTAAGATTAATTGGAAATATTATCTCAGATTTAGCACTTGCTCTCGTTGATCCTCGAATCAGGTTCAAATAATATTATTTGTTATGGCTGAAAAATTTAAAAATACTTCAATATTTCATAAAAGATGGCAAAAGTTTAAATCTTTAAAAAGAGGTTATTATTCGTTGATAATACTAAGCTTTTTATATATCTTGTCATTTTTTTTACCAGTTTTAATAAATAATAAAGCATTAATTGTTAAACATGATAATGAATATTATTTACCGATTATAACTGGATATATTTCTGGAAAATCTTTAGGACAAGAGGTTCCAGGTGAAGCCAAGTATAGAGTTTTAAAAGAAAGTTTTAAAAAAGAAAACTTGGGTAATTGGGTAATAATGCCTTTATATCCTTATTCACCCTATGAAGATATAACATCAGACGGAAACAAAATGTATGAATCTCCTTCATGGAAACATTGGCTAGGTACTGATAATACCGGGAGAGATGTGTTTTCTAGACTATGCTATGCATTTAATATTTCAATTTCATTTGCATTATTATTAACCATTCTTAATTATATTTTTGGAATTTTAATAGGTGGTTGTATGGGATATTATGGTGGGAAGTTTGATCTTTTTTTCCAAAGACTTATTGAAATTTGGTCAAGTTTACCAATGCTTTTTGTGATCATAATTATATCCTCAATTTTAAAGCCATCTTTTTTTCTATTAATTGGTATTTATACTCTCGTAAACTGGATTAGTATGACTTATTTGATGAGAGCAGAGTTCTATCGTGAAAAATCAAAAGATTATGTAGCAGCTGCCTTGAGTATGGGGCAGTCAGACTTTAAAGTTATGTTTAAACACATATTGCCAAATTCTTTAGTTCCAATTATTACTTATTTTCCTTTTTCTGTTGTTGCTGGAATTTCTGCTTTAGTAGGATTAGATTATTTAGGCTTTGGTTTAGCTCCTCCTACTCCTTCATGGGGACAAATGCTTGATGTTGGGCTTCAAAATATAAGTAAATGGTGGATGGTCTTTTCTCCAGTTGCTGCACAGTTTTTAACTCTACTTTCTATAGTTTTTATTGGAGAAGGAGTAAGAGAGGCATTTGATCCTAAAGTTTATTCGAGATTAAGATGAATAATAAAAAACTTTTTGAAATAAAAGACTTAAAAACATACTTCTATACAGAAGCTGGTACTGTTAAAGCAGTTAATAATATATCATTTGATATATATAAAAATGAAGTACTTGGAATCGTTGGCGAATCTGGATCAGGGAAATCCGTGACTTCATTGTCTATAAATAGACTTATTCCAAACCCTCCAGGTGAAATCGTGAGTGGAGAAATTTTATATGATGGAAAAAATTTATTAGATCTCAGTTATCAAGAAATGAGTAAATATAGAGGGAAACATATTTCTATGATTTTTCAAGAACCGATGACTTCCCTCAACCCTGTTCTGAGAATACAAACACAAATGAATGAAATATTGATTAAGCACGATGGTCTTAATAAAGAAGAGGCTACTTTAAAGAGTATTGAAATGTTAAAAGCTGTAGGTATCCCGGAACCTGAAAGAAGAATATATAATTATCCTCATGAATTTTCAGGTGGAATGAGGCAAAGAATTATGATCGCAATGTCTCTACAATGTAATCCAGCTTTATTAATAGCTGATGAGCCCACAACTGCTCTTGACGTTACAATACAAGCACAAATCTTGGACCTTATGATGGATTTAAAGGATAAAAGAAAAGATGCTGCTATTTTATTAATTACACATGATCTTTCAGTCATTGCTGAAACATGTGATAGAGTAATCGTGATGTATGGAGGAGTCATTCACGAAATTGCTACTGTACATGAATTATTTAAAAACCCGATCCATCCATATACAAAAGCACTAATGGACTCAATTCCTAAAATGCATTCAAATTCAAAACGGTTAAAAACATTAAAAGGAATGGTACCCTCAATATTAGAGCTCGATGAAAAATGTAAACTTTGTTCCCGGTTTGATCCTGAAGAATGTGCCTGTGGTGGAACACAAATAGAACCAGAACTAATTGAACTAAATAAAGACCATTTTGTTAGAATAAACGTAGATACTCTTAAAAATGATTAAAGAAAAACCTATTCTTAAAGTAAAAGACTTATCTGTTGACTTTCCATATTTTGGCGGAATTTTACAGAGGGAAATTGGTGCAGTTCATGCTGTAAAAAATGTTAGTTTTGATTTAAATAAGGGTGAAACATTGGGGATAGTCGGAGAGTCTGGTTCAGGGAAATCAACACTCGGAAATGCAATATTAAATGTTTTAAAATTAACTTCACCGGAAGTGAAAATTTCAGGTGATATATCATTAATTCTAGATTCAAAGGAAATTGAGTTATTGCGATTGCCTCGTAAAAAGATAAAACCTTATCGTAAACATATTCAGATGATATTTCAAGATCCCTATTCCTCTTTAAACCCAAGGATGCTTGTTAAAGATATAATTCAAGAGCCATTGGATATAAATACTGATTTTTCAAAAAAAGAAAAAAAAGAAAAAGTCGAATGGCTTCTTCATAAAGTAGGTCTTTCGATTGAACAATCTAATAGATACCCTCATGAATTTTCAGGTGGCCAAAGGCAAAGAATTGCAATAGCCCGTTCATTAGCAACTGATCCTGAAATAGTTATAGCTGATGAATCCGTATCTGCACTTGATGTCTCGATTCAAGCTCAGATAATTAATTTAATGATGGATCTACAGGAAGAATTTAATCTATCTATAATCTTCATAGCTCATGACTTATCCGTTGTAAAACACATTTCAAATAGAGTCGGCGTAATGTACGCGGGAGAATTAGTTGAAATAAATGAAACGGATAAAATTTTTGAGAATCCTCAACACAATTATACAAATGAATTATTAAGAGCTATCCCACAACCTAATCCGATTGGAAGGGAAGAGAGAAAAAAAGATCGAATTGCATTCCAGAAGTTGTAAATATTTTGAAAATTAATAGAATGGTGACTTTATGAAATATAAAGAAATGAATTATGAAAGAGTAAATGTTTCTGATTTAAGAAAAATCATGAAAAAATTGGTTCTTAATTTTTCAAATGCTCAGAACGTAGAGGATCAAATAATTATTTTAAAAGAAGCCGAT
>Ga0308016_10000744_pt1 | contig 16313 bp, 17 predicted proteins | sample Neamet233_FD_203129 | JGI IMG/M metagenome (GOLD analysis project Ga0308016, IMG submission 203129) | Marine microbial communities from water near the shore, Antarctic Ocean - #233 | ecosystem: Environmental > Aquatic > Marine > Unclassified | place: Southern Ocean | collected 2014-07-28
AATGGCATTAGGTTGATTTGGAATATCAATTGCTGTTAAAGATTTAATATCTTTAAAGTAACTCATGTATTCATTGTGATCCTTGTTTGCCATCATACCTAATATAATATGTTTATTACAATCTAAACTCTCAAGGTATTTATTTAATACTTTTGCCCCAAGTGGATTATGTGATCCATCTACAAATAAAATATTACTCTTAGTTAAATTTTTTAGTTTTCCAGATTTTATTTCTTGTAGCCTTGCAATACTTTCTATTTTAGTAATACCAATTTTAATATGTTCATCAGTAATTTTATAATTAGCTAATTGTCTTGCAGCTGCAATCGCAGTAGAAATATTTTCTAATTGAAATTCACCAGGTACGTTTGGTGTTGGGAGTTTTAAACTTCCAAATTCATCTTTAAAATAAAATAAATCATTTTCTTTTAAAGTGAAACTGTAATTTTTATTAAAGATTATTTTTTTAGAAGAATTATCTTTAATTGTATTTTCAATAGTTTTATTAATTTCGTTTGAGCTTTGTTTTGCAACAATAATTTTAGAATTTAATAAAGTTGATGTTTTCTCAAATATAATTTTATCAACTGTTTGTTCTTCTTTTGGAAGCCAGTCTAAATGATCAAGACCAATGGCTGTCACGATGCTCACTAAGTTTTTCTTTAAAATGTTAGTCGCATCAAATCTGTGAAATAGGCCTGATTCAATTAAGTTAATGTTTTCAGGGTATTTTTTAGCATAATGAAGGTAAGCAACAGTTAAAATTTCAAAGAAAGTAATTTGTGTTCCATTATTTACTTCTTCTATTTCAGAAAAAAGATCAGCCAATTCATCATCTGTTAAGGATTTGTTATTAAATACAAATCGTTCATTAATTCTTTGAATATGTGGGCTTGTATAGATATTACATTTATAATTTGCTTCTTTTAAAATTGCATAAAGAGCTTGGATAGTTGAAAATTTACCGTTTGTTCCAACAACTGAAATACAATCAATCTGGTCTTGAGGATTGCCTAATTTTTCTAAAAGATTTCTAGTTCTATTTAAACTTAGATCTATTTCTTTAGGATGCAGCTTTTGTAAGCGTTCTACTATCTTCTGAAGTTTCATTTTCTGATAAATTTATAGCAGAATTTTTATTTAACAATATTGATAATAATGAACCTAATTTTTCTCTAAGGTCTTTTCTTTCAACAATTAAATCTACAAATCCTGTTTTTTCAACATATTCACTCCTTTGAAATCCATCTGGCAATTCTTCTCTAACAGTTCCCTGAATAACTCTAGCTCCTGCAAAAGCTATCAGAGCGCCAGGCTCAGCCAAATGAATATCACCTAGCATTGCATATGATGCCGTGATACCACCAGCAGTTGGATCTGTTAACACAACAATATAAGGAAGGTTATGCTTTTTAAGTTCATTAATTGCCAGAGTAGTTCTGGTCATTTGTGAAAGTGAAATTAACGACTCCATCATTCTCATTCCACCACCTGAAGTGAAAATTACAAAAGGTTGTTCATTTTCAATAGCATGTTGAATTCCATATAAGAAAGCTTCACCTTCTGCTGCACCAATTGAGCCACCTACAAAATCAAAGTCTGATGCAATAGCAGTAATTTTAACATTTTGAATGTTAGTGTTGATCACCAGCATTCCACAGTCCATAGCTGTTTTTTTCCTAGCAGTTTTTAACCTGCCTTTGTAAGATTTAGAGTCACTCCAATTTAAAGGGTCATCTTGAGGAATTGGAGTTTTTAAAACTTCATAATTATTTTTACCAAAAATAACATCAAATCTTTGACGAGGACTTATTCTGTGATGCTTATTACAAGATGGGCAAACCCATAAATTATCTTCTAAATCTTTTTTTAAAATTGGACCTTTACAACAAGATGTCCAGTCACTATTAGCAATTTCTTCTTTGCTGGCACGTTTCTTAATTATTCTTTTAATTTTTTCACCAAAACGTAGAGTTTTTTTAATCCAATTCATGCAATTTTTTTTCTTAATCTTTTTACAATATTAGTTACATTTGTGACAGGATTTTGTCTCTTTTCGACTGATTTTGATATTTCTTTGCATAAAGCACTTCCAACCACCAACCCATCAGCCTTTCTTAGTGAGGCTATTGTCTTTTCAGTAATTCCAAACCCGATTACAATATTTTTATTCTTATTTAGACTTTTAATTTTATTATATTTTTCAAGAATTTTTTTAGATGAAACCTTTAGTTTACCACCCGTTGTTGAGAGCATACTGATGTAGTAGACCATATCATGAGAATCTTTTATAATTTTTTTCATTCTACTTGGTGAAGTAGTGGGAGAGACTAATTGAATAAAGCTAACATTTTTCTTCTTACACTTTTTAGCAAAACCTTTATTTTCTGGATAAGGTAAATCGACAACAATCAAACCATCAACACCCACTTTTTTACAGATATTGATAAAGTTATTATCACCATATTGATAAATCATATTATAGTAACCCATTAAGATTATGGGTTTTTCTTGCTTAGATTTTTTAAAGTCTTTTACTATTGAAAAAACGTCTTTTATTTTAATACCATTTTTTAAAGCCCGGTAAGCACTTGATTGAATTTGGCCACCATCAGCGATTGGAGTGTTATGAGGAAAACCTATCTCACAAATATCAGCATAGTTTGCAATTGATTTTAATATTTCTAATGATTTTTTTTTACTATTGTCACCTGCAACCGTGTAAGTGAGTAGAGCAGGTCTTTTTTCATTTTTAGTTTTTTTAAATACTAAGTTAATTAATGACATTTTAGTTAATCTTCCCCAATCTTGCTTTTAAAATGTCACGATCTTTTTTTGCATCCCCACAAGAGTTTACAATAATGATAGTATCTTTACTTAACCTAGGGGCAATTTTGATTGCTTCTGCAAAAGCATGACTTGGCTCTAAGCTTGGATTTATTTTTTCAAGTTTAGTGACAAGTTTGTAAGCATTTAAAGCATCCTCATCTGTTGCAGATGTATATCTTGCTCTTTTGGTATCTTTTAAGAAACAGTGAATAGGAGAGACACCTGGATAATCCAATCCAGCAGAAATAGAAGCAGTATCATTAATCTGTCCCTCATTGTTTTGACAGACATAGGCAGCAGCGCCATGTAAAATTCCAAGTTTAGCACCACTTGATAAAGGTGCTGCGTGAAGTTTAGAATTTTTTGGTCCACCAGCTTCAACTCCAATTAATTCAATTTGTTTTTTATCATAATCTATAAATTCACTCCAAAAACCGTAGGCTGAACTTCCACCACCCACACAGTTAATAAGTTTAATTTTTTTTGGAATCTTTTTAAATTCAGATTGAATTTGAATCTTAAGTTCTCTTGAAATTTGAGCTGTGCTCCAACCGCAAATTTTAACAAATATATTGGGACCCACCGTAGAGCCTATGGCCATATGACAATTATCACAGTTTGAAACCCAATATCTCATACATTCACTAACAGCATCAACCAATGTTTGGCTTCCAGAGAAAACAGTTACAACCTCAGCACCATTTTTTTTCATTGCATCAACATTTGGCTTTTGTCGCTTTATGTCTTTTGCACCCATGAATATTTTACATTTAAGGCCAAATTTCTTAGCAGCCATGCTCAGCATTTTTCCGGCATATCCAGCGCCTGTATCACCTATGATATATTTTTTACCTGCTTTTCTAGCAATAAGACAATGAACAGTCGCATTATATATCTTATGAGCACCTCCGTTCGCCTCAGACACCATTTTAGTGTATATTTGAGCTCCCCCCAGATGTTTTGAAAGGTTTTGGAGTTCTTCAAATGAGGTTGGTGAACCTATGTAGTTCTTAAAGTAGTAATCTCGTTCTTTAAGAAATTTTTTATCATATCTAAGCTTTTCAAAAAGAAGTGTTAAATCTTCAACAGGTTTTTTTAAGGTTTCTGGAATAAAATTACCTCCAAATTTACCACCCCAAAAACCACTTTTATTATGTTGATCAATTAAAGGAATTTTCTTTTTAAGTTTCATCATTAATTTGTTTAATTTTGTTTAAAAAAAAATTTATTTTTGAAATATCTTTTAATCCAGAATTTTCTAGGCCGCCAGAAATGTCTAAAATGTCCACAATTTCTTTATAATTTTCAAGATTATCATCTATTTGGATATTTCCTGCCAGCATTAATTTCTTATTTAACTTAAGATTTTTAATTAACTGATGATCAAAAGATATGCTTTTTTCATAGCCTTTACTGTCAAATAAAACTATATCAGCAAGCTCATCGTATTCCATATATTTTACAACATCATTTTGATCTTTGACAGTTATAGCAACTATAATTTTTTTATTATATTTTTCTATAATAGATTTTATCTCACTTGGAGTACAATCATAAATTTGATAATAATCAAAAGGTAAGTTTTTTATTTCCTCAAGAATATTTTCATTCGGTTTAACTAATACAGCGACATATTTAGAATTATTTTTACTGATCTTTAAAAGTTCTTTAAGTTGATTCTGTTTGACAAACCTTTTAGATTTTTGATAGTTAACAATAAAACCAATATACAGAGGTGGGTTAGGGTGTGTTGTTAAATATTCTAAAGTTTTTGAATCAGAGATTCCACAAATTTTTGATTTCATCTAATCTATCGATGAAAGAATATTTTTGATATTTTCTTTTGGATTACCTTTGGTAATAGGTCTGCCAATTATTAGACAATCACTACCTTCTTTAACTGCTTCATTAGCATTCATAGTTCTCTTTTGATCGTCTTTTGTATTTGCCATTCTAATTCCTGGTGTAAAACATTTAAGTTTGGGTGCAATTTTTTTAATCATCTTAATTTCAAGTGGGCTACAAATAACTCCATGCAAATCAGCTTCCATTGCGATTTTAATTAACCTTTTTACTTGATCCTCAACTTTGCTATTAAAACCTAAACTTTCTAAATCTTCATCACTAAAGCTTGTCAAAACAGAAACTCCTAATAAATTTATGTTAATTTCTTGTGCTACTTGATTTGCAGACTTAAGAGCATCTATTCCATTTAGAAGATGAACCGTTGCATAATTTACATTTAAAATTCTAAGTGATTTTATTGATTCAACTAATGTGTTTTTAATGTCAAAGAATTTTCCATCATAGAAAATTGGCTTTTTAAACTTGGAAAGTTCTCTTATTTCATCTGGACTTCTTTGAGTAATATATTGTAATCCAATTTTAATTCCCGAAACATCTTTATGAATTAATTCTAACAAATCTAATATTTCTTTTTGGCTTGATACATCGCAGGCTACGAAGATATTTTTATTCGTCATTGTTTAATTTTTTAAACATTTCTTTTGCCATCTTAAAGTGAATTGTTTTCTTTTCTAGTGTATTTATTTTTTCACCAGTTTTAGGATTTCGAGATATTCTAGCTTTCTGAACATTTGTTGAAAACATACCAAAACCCCTCAATTCAACGCGATCTCCACGCTTAAGAGTTTGTTTGATTTCATTTAAAATAATATCAATGAATTTTTCAAGGTCTTTTTTTAAAAAATTAGGGTAGTTATCAGCTAATTGTTTTAGAAGTTTTGATTTAACAATTGCCAATTTTTATTCGTCTTCTTTTTTCTTTTTTTTTAAGTCATCAGATAAAGATGAGAAAGGTAAATTTTTTCCGGAACCTTCAGAGCCATATTTATCTAAAGCTGCTTTTTTGTCTATTTCTTCTAATAATTTAATGCTTAAAGTAACTTTTCTATTATCAAAATCTAATTCAGCTATTGCACAATCAATTCTTTCTCCACCTACAAATCTTGTAGGTCTAGCATCAGCCACATTAATAGCAATTGCAGATTTTTTGATAACTAAATCCATTTCACAACCTTCAGGTCTAACAACTAAACCTTTATTATCAGTTGAGACAATTTTAACAGTAATTGCTTCTTTAACTTTTTTATTATTAAACCAGTCAAAAGGATCTGGTTGAGTTTGACGTAAACCAACCCTAACTTTTTGCTCAGCTGCTTTAACCTCTAAAACCTTAACTTTTAATTTATCATCAATTTTGTGTTTAGTTAGCTCCTCTTCAGAGTTAGCAAGATAACTAAGATCATTACAGTGCAAGAATGCATCAATATCTAGATCATCAATTTTTAAGAAAAGTGAATATTCATTTTTACTAACTACTACACCTTCAACCTCTGATCCAATTGGATATTTTTTTTCAAAAATTTCAAATGGATTTTCAGTTGTCAGACGATGGGAGATTGCAACTCTTCTTTTTTCTTTATCAATTTCAGTGATAACACAATCAATTTCATCGCCTACTTTGAGCATTTTTTTAGCAGACATGTTTTTCTTAGTCCAACTTAATTCACTTGAGTGCAGTAAAGTCGATAATCCTTTTTCAAGTTCACAGAATGCACCAAAATCCATTAACTTTACAACCTTAACTTTATAAACTTTATTTAATTCATAGTTTGAAACATTTTCAAAAGGGTCTGGAGAAAGTTGCTTTATAGAACAACCAACTTGTAATTTTTCTTTATCCACAGAAATAACCAATATATCGTGCTTCTCACCAACTGTAAAAACTTCATCAGGGTGATTAACTCTTGAATAAGATATTTCTTGTAAGTGTACCAAGACATCAAGCTCACCATTAACACTAAAGAAACAACCAAATGAACTGTAGCCTTTTACTTCAGCACCTTTAATTATGTCTCCAACTTTAAATTTTTCTACAATTTTAATTTTGTCTTCTTTTTTAAATGACGAGATGATCTCTCTTCTTGATACACAAGCATTTCCTCTAACTTTATCTAATTTTATAAGAGCAAATTTTTGAGGTTCATTCATTAAATGACTAATGTCTTTTAAAGGCTTATCAGAAATTTGTGAACCTGGTAAAAACATTAATGATCCAGTATCAATATGCTCTACAATACAGCCACCTTTAACTCGTCCAGTAATTTTGCCCATAATAGGTTCATTTTTTTCATAAGCTTCCACCAATTTTTCCCATCCTTGAATTTTTTGAGCTTTAGAAGCAGAAACTAGTACTTCACCTTTTTTGTCTTCTAATCTTTCAAGAAGAACAGAAATTTTTTCACCCACTTTTGCTTTATCAAGCATACCCATGCTTTTTAATTCATTAATATCCAGAATAGGTTCGGATTTTAAGCCTGGTACCTCAAGGAATACAAAGTTATCGGTTACCTTGTTTACCACGCCTGTGATAACTTTACCCTCTTCAAGGTTAGCTGATTTTGTAAATTGTGAATTTAGTAATTTTTCGAATTCTTTTGAGGCCGGATTTGAAAGATCTCTATAAATTTCCATTAAGTTTCTAGTTTCCTATTCATAATTTTTTTAATTTTTAAAAAACATGATCTTTTAGTTAAATTTGTTGTATTAATCAAGATCGAATCTAGAGTTTTCTTTAAAGGTGAAATTTTTCTATTATAGTCACTTTTATCGCGTTTTTTAATGCTTTTTAAGACATTATTAAGAGATATTTTCTTATTTAATTTTTTTAGTTCTTTATATCTTCTCAAAGCTCTAGTTTTCGCATTGGCCGTTATAAAAAATTTAAAATCAGCATCAGGAATTATTTTATAAGTTATATCTCGTCCATCTAAACAAGAACCATTATATTTTTTAGGAGGATGATAAGCGCTTTTAATCTGAAATGCATGAACAAGTTTTCTAATTTTTTTATCTTTTGATATTATAGAGGCCTCTGTACCAACCTCATCAGATAATAATTTTTTATTTTGCAAATCTTTAATTCTTAACTTGCTCATTTTATTTTTTATCAAAGTATGATTATATTTTTTAGGTCGAGTAAGTTTAATGTTTGCAATTAATCTATAAATTTTACCAGTATCCAAATAAAATAAATTAAAGTGTTTAGAGATTAATTTTGCTTGCGTCCCAGCTCCTGCTGCAGCAGGAGAATCTATTGCTACTTTAATCTTATTTTTTAATTTCATAAAGATTAGTTACTTATTTTCTTAATTATTTTAAGGAACGATGGGAATGAAGTATTAATAGAATCTTTGTCATAAATTTTCCACTCTCCCCCACAAGTGAATGCTGCAATTGTGCACATCATAAAAATTCTATGATCTTTTAGATAGTCTTTAATTATTATCAATTTTTTTATTTCTAAATTGGGCTTTCCGTGTATTTTAATTGAGTTTTTAGTTAATTCTGTTTTAACACCCATCATATTTAAAATCTTAGAACCCCAATTCAAACGAGGACTCTCTTTTTGATTAAGCTCAGAAACATCTTTAAAATAAGAAATTCCTTTTGCTCTAGCTGCTATTAAAAAAATAATCAAAAATTCATCTATAGCGCTACTATTTAATTTTGGAGGACAATTTATAGCTTTGAGGTTTTTTGAACTTTCTACCAAAATATCAGAAATTTCCTCACCTCTATAATTTTTTTTATTTTTTAGTGAAATCTTTGCACCCATCTTTTTTAAAATTGTGATAACACCTATTCTTGATGGATTGATATTTACATTTTTAATTAATAGTTTTGAATTATCAACCAACGTTGTTAGTGCAATAAAGAAAGCGCTTGAACTAATATCACCAGGAATTTGATAGTTAAATGCAGGAATATTTTTAGGTTTTTTAATACTTATAAAATCATATTTTTTAGTTGTTATTACTTTTATGGGCACTTTTAAATATTTAAAAAGTAATTCGGTGTGGTTTCTTGATTTTTTTGCTTTTATTGATGTTGTTCCACTAGAATTTAAAGCAGCGAGCATAACACAACTTTTGCATTGAGCAGAACCCCTCTCTTCTAAATAATTAATTCCAGTCAAAGATTGTGAACCAAGAATTGACAAAGGTAATTTATATTTTTGTTGATAATAAAATTTAGCCCCAAACTTTTCCAGAGGCTCTGTTACTCTTGAAAAATTTCTTTTAGATAGACTCTTATCACCAACTAGTTTTATTTTTTGAGGTGATTTGATTAATAGACCAAGTATTAGCCTTCCAAGTGTACCAGAATTTCCAGCATTTATTGTTAAGTTTTTTTTATATTTAAAGCCATCCATTCCATTTCCAATAATTTCACAATAGTTTCTGAGTATTTTGACCTCTATACCCAATCTTTTTATACAATTAATTGCAGCAAACACATCTTCAGACATTAAAAGGTTATATGCTTTGGAGCGCCCTTGAGCTTGAGATGCTAACAAGACCCATCTTATTGATAAACTTTTATCACCATCTACAGTTATTTCTTTATTAAAAGATTTTAATTTATTCTCTATTTTTAAATAATTAACCATGCAATCTTAAATTCATTTTAATTAAGTTTAAATGATTCACCAAAGTATGCATCTTTAGCATCATTATTATTGATTAATTCAGAAGGTGAGCCGCTTGCGATTATCTTGCAGTTTGAAAGAACTATTGCCGCATCAACACAGCCTAAGAGGTCTCTTGCTTGGTGATCACACAATATTATTGATATATTGTAGTCACTTTGTAAATTAACAATAATATTTTGTAACACTCTAATAGTCAAAACATCTAAGGCTGCAAATGGTTCATCTAGAAGTAAAATCTTAGGGTTCCCCAATAAAGCTAGAGCTATGACCAGTCTTTTTTTTTGTCCACCAGAAAGTAGTTTTGCTTTTATATCTCGAACAGATTCTAGTTCAAATTTTGAAACTAAAGAAGATATTTTTTCTATTCTAATTTTTTTATCAGAGACCGAAATTTCACCAACTGCGTTTAGATTTTCTAAAATTGTTAGATTGTGAAAATACCCCCCATACTGTGGAACATAACCAATTTTAAATTTTTTAGTTCGCAGATAAATAGGATAATCATTTACCACACTTGATTTTATGGTTATGGAACCATAATCGGGTTTAATTAGACCTGTAATTATATTAAATATAGTTGATTTACCCACACCGTTTGGCCCTAGTATTCCAAGAATTTGCCCTTGATTAACAGAAAAACTAATATTGTCTAAAATTTTTCTTTTCCCAAAAGATAAAGATATTTGTTTTAATTTTATTAAAGAAGTTTCTTTTTTAAAAGATTTTATTCTAAACTTTTTAATTATAGCCATTAATTTATATTTATAATCTTTATTTTTTTGAATTTATCATTCATATATATTTTAGTATCTTTTGAAAGTAGATCTATACTTATTCTATCAGATTTAAGAGAAGTATTTAAGTTTTTATAGAAAACATTATCTGAGATATTTGCTAAATTCAGGTCAAAATCTAAATCTAGATTGTCTGATCTGATTTCATGTTCTATATAGGTCACTAAAACATCCCCATAAAACTTAGTATTATAATTCGTATTGTTATAGAGCGCTTCATTAGATTTAAAATTTATTGGTAGAGAGTTTTTAGGAGTTATAATTGCAGTTACACCTTCCATTAATATTAAATCTTTTTTATCATTATTAATTTTTCCACGATTTGCTTTGATGATATATTTGCCACCATAACTATCATAAGAGCTGTACTCAATATCATAAATAATATTAGCCTCAGCTACACTTTTATTATTTTCTATAACTTGAGTAGTTTTTAGTGAATTGTTTAGTTTTTTATTATTAAAATATTTATTATAAACAAAAAAACCTAAAATTATTACGATCAATAACAAAAAAATTTGTAATATTGATTTCTTTATCATCAATTCTAATTGATATTATTCTCTAGTATGTTGTGTATATGAATAACACCAATAGTTTTATTTTTTTTACCAGGGTTATTTACACACAAGATTGTAATCCTTTTTTCATTCATTATAGATAATGCTTTAACAACCAGCATATTTTTATCGACATTAATAGGGTTTTTGGTCATAATATTTTTAACCCTTAAGTTATGCAGGGTTGTATTTTTTTCACTCACCCTTCTTATTTGTCCGTCAGTAATTAATCCTGTTGTATGTCCTTTTTGATTTCTTGCGACAAGTGTACCTAACTTTTTTAAAGTAATAATTTTTAATGCTTCTTTCATATTACAATTTTCATTTATAAAAGGTATTTTATTTTTCGTTAGCATTAAATCCTCAACTGTTTTGAGTTGAAAACCTAAATTACCAGAAGGGTGAAATTTTTTAAATTCTTTTTTACTTATTTTTTTTTTATTTAAAGTGGCTATAGCTAAAGCGTCACCAATACTTAACTGACTAATAGTACTAGAAGTTGGCACAATCTCAAGACCAGCTTCAGTTACTTCAGGGATTAATAACTTGATATTAGAAGCTTTATATAAAATTGAATTTTTTTTAGACATTATTCCAATTAATAAAATTTTATTTTTATTTGCATATTTAATAATATTTTTTAATTCTTCAGTTGAACCTGAATAACTTATGAGGATTAAAATATCATTTTTTGAAATACTGCCAAGATCTCCGTGAGAGCAATCGTTTGCAGAAAGAGAGAATGAAGGTGTTCCCACGGATGAAAATGTTGCTGAAATTTTAGCAGCAATAAGACCACTTTTTCCAACCCCACATAGAATGACTTTTGATTGACATTTTGCTATTACATCTACAGCTTCGATAAAAGAATTATCTATAGAACTTTTTAATTTTTTTAAGGCTTTTATCTCTAGATCAATTACGTTTTTTGCAATTTTTTTATAATCTTTTTTTTTATTTAATGAGCCCATATATCTTCTTTAAATAAAGCCAGATCAAGATCAACTCTAGTTTTTAAAAATTTTAAACAGTCATTATAAAGATCTATTCTCTTTTCTCTTATAAGAATATTATTTAGTTCTTCATGTATTTTATGCAGATAAACAACATCGTTGGCACAATATTTAAGTTGTGCGGGCGACAACTCACCACCAAAATCAGAACTTTGAAATTGTTTACTTACATCAATATTAATAAATTCTTTAATTAAAGTTTTAAGAGAATGACTGTCAGAATAAGATCTTGCTAATTTAGAAGCAATTTTGGTATCTAAAATATTTTTTGTTTCTGTTTTTAAATAATACTTAATGTGAGCCATATCAGCTCTACCATAGTGAAATATTTTTTTTATTTTTTCATTTGAAAATATTTTCTTTAAATTTGGTGCATTATAAGTAGACCTATCTAATTGAATAATATGTGCATCTGCTTTTCCACTAGATATTTGAATAAGGCACAAAGGGTCACGTTTAACATTAAGGCCCATAAACTCTCCATCTACAGCTATCATGTTGCCTAAATCTAAATCTTCTGGTAGGTCATCTTTGTAAAGTTTAATATCAATACTCATTTTTAGTTATATATATATGAAAGTAAAAAATTGTCTAATTTTTGGGGGCAGCGGTCAAATAGGACGTCATTTAATCAGAAAGCTTACTAAAAATAATTATAAAGTTACCGTAGTAACTAGAAACCTACACCAAAAAGGTTACGTAATCAAAACTCAAGCCAATGCAGGCTACATTGATGTAGTGGAATGTAATATTTTTGATGAGGTAAAGATTAGAAAACTTTTTGCTAAAACTGATATCTGCATTAATTTAATTGGTATTTTATATGAGACAGGAAAGGGCAGTACTTTTAAAAATATTCACTCTTTTTTTCCATCTATTTTAGCTAAACTTTGTAAGGAATATAAAGTCCAACAATTTATACATTTGTCCGCGCTAGGTATTAATGCTGCAAAAGACTCTAAATATGCAAAAAGTAAATTAGAAGGGGAAATCAATATTCAAAAAAATTTTCCTTCAGCTATAATATTGAGACCATCAATAGTATATTCTGTAGATGATGATTTCACTACAAATTTTATGACTTTATTGAGTAGGCTTCCAGTTTTTCCTCTTTATTACGGTGGAGATACAAAATTTATTCCGATTCACTGTTCTGATTTAACAGATGTTATTTATCATATTATTTCAAAAAATACACATTCTAAAATAATTGAATGTGTAGGACCTGAAATCATTTCATTAAAAGAAATTTTAAAAAAATTATTAAAACTTATTAATAAGAGTAGAATTTTAATTCCACTTCCCTTTTTTGTGGCAAAGATATCAGCTAATTTATTTCAATTATTTCCCAAACCATTATTGACATTAGATCAGCTTAAACTTTTAAAATATGACAATGTTACATCAAAAAAATACCAAACTAATTATGATATAGGAGTTCCTAGCACAAGAATATTTGAACAAGAGGTTGAAAAGTACTGCTATATGTGGAGAGAAGGTGGACAGTTTTCTACAAAAAAATATAACTCAATTAATTCTTAATAGGAATATTAAATAAAATTAATATAATTTATTTTTATGACAAATAATATTATTTATATCTTAGTATTCTTTATTTTTTCATTTCTAACATATTTGATTATTAAATCTATTATTAGGGGAATTGATGGAAAAAAAAGAAAAAAAAATTAGTCTTAAATAAAATATTTTTAAGCAGTATTAACTTTCTTTTCAATATATTGAGGAACTTCTTCATCTTTATCAGTTGGCTCTTCTCTTTTCCCTTTTGGCTGATAGGCATAAAGTAAATGCAGCTTACAGTACGAAAAATCTTTCAAAGAAGATCTACCACAAAAATAAAAAGCGTCTTCTTCTGGATGTCCAATAGGCCACTTACATGAACTTTCGTCAAGTTCTTCTAATTTTTTAGGATTTTCAGGTTCAAAATTTTTTTCTATTATTAAAGATTGGAATCTACTTCTTCTTCCCTGTCTTGCTTTTGAATTATTTTCTCCTAAGTTGTTTTGAAAGTTTTGATTTGCTGAGGAGCTTTTAGATTTGATTTTTGAGGATAAATTTAATCTATGAGCCTTACCAATAACTGCATTTCTGCTTAGGCCTCCAATAATTTCAGCAATTTGGCTTGCAGTTTTTCCATTGCCCCAAAGTTCTTTTAATTTAACTATTTTTTGTTCATTCCAGCTCATAATCTATATTTAGTGTTTTAATAAATTTTTATAACTATATATAGATTGCACAAGTTTAAAAAAAACACAATAGATAGTTTTGTTTTGTACACAAATAGCTAAAAAAATTTATAAATGATTACTTATGGTTGAATTAGATAAAAAATATCAAATGAGAGTTAGAAAATTTGGTTTTATAAACTGGATTGGTTTTAAAAGTTTATGGATCAAAGAGTGTAATAGATTTATATCAGTTTGGCAGCAAACTTTACTATCTCCACTAGTGTCAAGTTTATTGTTTTTGTCTGTTTTATCTCTAGCTTTTGGGGACAATAGAGGGGATGTACTTGGTTATTCTTTTATAAGTTTTTTAGCACCAGGTTTAATTGCAATGAGCATACTAACTCAATCCTTTAGCCATTCTGTATCTTCATTGATGATAGGTAAAATCCAAGGAAATATTGTTGATATGCTTTATGCACCTTTATCAGCACTTGAAGTTTCTATGGCAATTATATTAGCAGCCATTACAAGAAGTTTTTTAATTGCACTGATTTCAATTGGAGTTTTTTCTTTAATAGTAGAGATACCTATAAATAATATTTTGTATATTTTTATTTTTGGTTTTTTAAGTGCTTTTACTTTGGGTAGTTTAGGATTTATCACTGGTCTTTGGGCTGAAAAATTTGACCATACAGCTACAGTTACTAATTTTATTATTACACCATTAAGTTTTTTATCTGGTGTGTTTTACTCTATAGATAAATTGCCAATGCTGTTTCAAACTATAAGTCATTTCAATCCTTTTTTTTATATGATAGATGGTTTTAGATATGGTTTTTTAGGAAAGTCTGATGGCTCAATAAGTGTAGGCTTAATATATTTAACATTATTAAGTTTTGTAATGTGGTATTTTGCTTTTTATCTCTATAAAAAAGGTTACAAAATCAAATCGTAATTTATGAGTGCTTTAGCAAATAACTATAATAGAAGAAAAATTTCATTTAAAACTGGGAAGGGAAGCTTTCTATATTCGACTAATGGAAAGAAATATTTAGATTTTGTTCAAGGTATTGCAGTAAACTCTCTTGGTCATGCTAATCCATATTTGGTAAAAGCAATTAATAAACAATCAAAAAAGCTCTGGCATGTGTCAAATGCATTTATAATCCCTGAGGGTGAAAAATTAGCTAAAAGATTAACAAAAAAAACTTTTGCTGATTGTGTAATTTTTCAAAATAGTGGAGCAGAAGCGACTGAAGCTGCAATTAAGGTTGCCAGAAGATATTTTTACTCAATAGGACAGCCAAAAAAGAATAGAATTCTTTGTATTAAAAATTCATTTCATGGAAGAACGCTAGCTACAATTTATGCTAGTGGATCAAAAAAAATGACAGAAGGGTTTGGACCAAAAGTTGATGGATTCGATCACTTTGAATTTGGAAACCATAAAGCATTAAAAAACTCTATAACCAGTAGAACTGCAGCTATTATGGTTGAAACTGTCATGGGTGAAGGTGGAATCAAAGTTATTCCAAATTGGTGTCTAAGAGGATTAAGAAAAATTTGTAACAAAAAAAAAATATTATTAATTTTAGATGAAGTTCAATGTGGAATAGGAAGATCGGGAAATTTTTTTGCTTTTGAGACTGCAAAAATTAAACCAGATATTGTGCCAATAGCAAAAGGAATAGGTGGAGGTTTTCCATTAGGGGCAGTTTTGATGAATAAAAAAGTAGCTACAGGCATGGTTGCGGGAACTCATGGCTCGACTTTTGGTGGTAACCCCCTAGCAATGGCAGTGGGAAATGCAGTTTTAGATAAAGTATTAAAAAAAGGGTTTCTTTTAAATGTAAAAAAATTATCGAAATATTTTCACTCTGAGCTAGGTAGATTAAAGAATGAATTTCCTAAGGTTATTAAAGAGGTAAGAGGGGTTGGCTTGTTAATAGGATTACAGCTACATGATGATCAGACAAAGTTTATTCAAAAATTAATGAATAATAATCTATTAACAATTAGAGCTGCAGAAAATGTTATAAGAATATTACCCCCACTTAATGTTAAAAAACAAGAGATTGATTTAGCTATAAAAACTATCAAAAAAGTTTGCATAAACTATAAATACAAATGAAACATTTTATTAATCTCAAAGATATTCCAGCATCAGATCTGAGAAAAATAATACAAGATGCAAAAAAAAGAAAAATAAAAAGAAAAAATTTTAACACTCTTGATGTTGATAAAGACACGCCTCTTAAAGGGAAACTGCTTGTTCAAATGTTTGAAAAATCAAGTCTTAGAACAAGACTGAGTTTTTATCTTGCAATAAAACAATTAGGTGGTGGAACTATCACTCTTAAAGGTAATGAATTGCATCTTGGAGAAGATGGAGAAAGTGTAGCGGATACTGC
>Ga0308016_10000745_pt1 | contig 16308 bp, 15 predicted proteins | sample Neamet233_FD_203129 | JGI IMG/M metagenome (GOLD analysis project Ga0308016, IMG submission 203129) | Marine microbial communities from water near the shore, Antarctic Ocean - #233 | ecosystem: Environmental > Aquatic > Marine > Unclassified | place: Southern Ocean | collected 2014-07-28
GCTAAATCTGCTGCGTCTTCGGTCAGTGTTCCGGTTACAATCCAATCCGCTCCTGCTTGTGCAGCGATCTTGGCTTGTTCCCCAGTTCTAATCCCACCGCCAACCAATAGCGTTAGACCGTCAACTTGCTTTGCACTCTCTATCAAAGCAGGGGAAACTTGGCTATCTGCACCACTTCCTGCCTCAAGATAAAGCAGTTTGAATCCGAACATTTGCCCACATCTTGCATAGGCATTTACCAGTTCAACATCATCTTCTTGGATTAATTCCGCTTGACCAACTTGACCGACCTTTCCACCAGGTGCACAAACGACATATCCGGTAGGAAGTGCTTCGACTGCAAACTTATGCAGATGGGGTGCGCCTCTAACTTGTTCTCCAACGAGGAATTTTCTGCTGGTTGAGTTCATCAGCATCATGAATGTGATAGCATCGGCTGCTGGAGATAATGCATGGGCTCCGCCTGGGAATAAGACAACTGGTATCTTGCCATCATCTTCATCGCATTCGGGGTTTTGGCTTGAAGCAAAGACACGCAACTCTAGGGCTTCTTGGATAGCCTCGCAAGTTGCGTGGACAATAGCGTCGGGGGTATCGGTTGAACCACCGACGAATATCATTGAGGTTCCACAGTCAAGTGCTATCATTACTCGCTCTGCAGCAACATCTGGAGATTGGCTCGCTGGGTCGATGAGTGTGATGTGCCGGCAATGCTCAGATGGCGCCGTAACATACTGCAAGGTGGTCATATCGTCTCTGCGCATCTTCAACCCTAAATGTGGGCTTGCCTCTCTATTGAATAGGGCTTTTGCTGTAATCGGTTGTAATATTGGTAAAAGCGAGTCTTATTGTCCAAGCCGTGTGAGGACGGGGTATGAGCGGAGAAGCACCCTTGGCGCGCTTGATGCAATATATGCGCCCGCACAAATCCACAGTCCGCTTAGCAGGTCTTTGTTCGGTCCTCAACAAGATTTGGGATTTGGCTCCACCGCTACTTATTGGCCTAGCTGTTGATATTGTAGTTCTTCGAGAAAATTCGTTTCTGGGAACTCTCGGTATCGCTGACCCAATGCAACAATTGATTTTTCTTTCAGTTTTGACTTTCGCGATTTGGGGCCTTGAATCTTTATTCGAATACTTCTTTGCAATTTTGTGGCGTAACTTAGCCCAAACCGTTCAACATGAAATGAGAATTGAAACCTTTCAACATATACAAAAACAGGGCAGTGGATGGTTTGATAAAAGGCAAAAGGGAGATCTGTTGGCTATTTTAAATGATGATGTGAACCAACTTGAACGATTCCTCGACAAAGGTGCTAATGACATATTGCAAGTTGCTACAACTGTAATAATCGTCTCTACTGTTTTCCTAATTATTTCTTGGCAAGTCGCATTATTTGCTGTTCTTCCAATCCCTATTATTTTGTGGGGCTCGTTCCGTTATCAGAAATCATTGGAGCCACGTTATACTGAAGTTCGTTATGCTGCTGGGCAAATGAATGCTCTATTAGAAAATGATTTGAGTGGAATGACCACGATTCAATCATTTACTGCTGAAGCGCGAGAGGCTCAACGGGTTGGAGAATTAAGTCAGCAATATAGAATGGCAAATAAGGAAGCGATTCGCTTATCTGCGGCTTTTACACCACTAATCCGCATGGCAATTCTAGTTGGATTTACTGCAACCCTACTTCTTGGTGGCTGGCTAACATTGGAAGGAAATCTTGCTATTGGGGCATATTCAGTTTTGGTTTTTATGACTCAAAGGTTACTTTGGCCACTCACTCGCCTAGGTGAAACATTTGATTTATATCAGCGAGCGATGGCCAGCAGCACCCGTGTTTTGGATTTATTACATAGCCCAATAGAAATTGTAGATGGTGATTTTGTTGCCACTCGGGAAGATGCTAAGAAATCAGATATTGTAATGAGTAATGTTAGTTTTTGCTATAGTGATAGAGAGCCATTATTCACAGATTTGAATCTAACCATTGCCGCAGGCCAAACATTGGGTGTGGTCGGTGCTACTGGTGCTGGGAAATCTACATTGACGCGATTGTTGTTGAGATTTTCCGATATTGATGGTGGCAGTATTGAGTGGGTTGGCAAGTCGAGTCAGGATTGGACTTTGCCATCTTTACGTTCAAATATCTCATTGGTAGATCAGCATGTTACATTGTTCCCAACCACCATTGCAGAGAATATCAGATATGGTAAGGCGAATGCAACTGATGAGGAAGTTTGGGCGGCTGCTGACGTTGCTGAAGCAAGAGAGTTTGTAGAACAATTGCCGAGTGGATGGGATACTTTGGTTGGCGAAGGTGGATATCGCTTGAGTGGTGGGCAACGGCAACGTATTGCTATTGCAAGGGCTGTTCTCAAGGATGCGCCGTTGTTAATTTTGGATGAGGCAACATCTGCCGTAGACAATGAAACTGAAGCTGCATTACAGCGTTCCATAGCAAAGATTTCCGATAATAGGACGACCATGATAATCGCCCATCGCCTCTCAACAATTCGTTATGCAAACAGAATTATTGTTCTTGATGGCGGAAAGATAGTCGAAAGTGGCGGGCATCAAGATTTGGTTGATTTAGGTGGTATTTATGCTCGTTTATGGGCAGTTCAAACTGGAGAAATTCTGAGTGATTAATCAGATACTATTAATTCTTCAACATTGCAAAGGGTTATTGGTTTAGGTCTACTGTCAAAGGCTATGAGCGACATGTCACCTGATGATGAACAACAATGGACACTAAACGATTCAATGCAAAAACTTGCAACTTGTTTAGAAGAGAAGGACCTTTCAGTTGACGCTTTATTTGCGCAAATAGATGGAGATTCTGATGGCTCTATCAACGGACCCGAGTTACATAAAGGGCTGCAATCTCTGGTTGGAGAGTTCCTTTCACCTGGTCAAGTATCAGCCATTATCAAGGCCTTTGACATCAATGAAGATAATCGAATTGATGTTGAAGAACTTCGTGCTGCTTTCGCTGGATTGCAAAATGAATCTTCAGAAGAAGAATGAACGGCTTTTGACCCAATATGATTTGGAATTACCTTTTCCTGCCACGGATTTCTCCTTGAGTTTACCGCATTTGTAAAGTCAAATGTAATTTTATAGATGAACCAAATAGAAAAAAGGCTTTCAGTAGTGGTTGGTTGGGAAAGAATATGCGGATTGCCATATTTATTGTATTACTTCTCGCCTTGTCGCCAATGTATAATCCAACAAACACAATTTTGGAAGAGGATGTCACCACCAGTGAAACTAACCATCAGACTACAGTCGCCCAATTTGGAGTTGGTTTTGATGAAATCGTAATCGCTGACTCAAGTGATGACCTAAATACTCCTCGTGATTTAGAATTTCATCCAGGAAGTAGTCGTAGTGATGAATTGTGGATTGTCAATCGTGCAACAGACAGTGTGACGATTATTCACGATACTGGATTGTCTACTCAATGGTCTGAACTTCGTGAAGATTCTAACAGAAACCACTTCATGGAAGAGGTTAGTGCCATTGCTTTTGGAGTATATAGCAATGAATTTGATTATCAATTCGTCACCGCACAGGAATCTCGTAATACATTCAATGGACAAGGTAATCCAAATAATTTCATGGGCCCTGCACTTTGGCCATCTTCACTAAGCCACTTTGCAGTTGAAAATCAAAATGGCCCTTTGTTGGGCAGCCACATAGATATGTTACACGAATCTCCTTTGGGGATGGGTGTTGCTCATGATTCAGGAAATGCTTACTGGTACTATGATGGTTGGTATGGAGATTTGGTTTATTATGACTTCCAAGCCGACCACGATACTGGAGAGGATGACCATTCCGATGGTATCGTGCGCAGATATAGCGAGGTTAGTTTGTCGCGCTCCTCTGGCACTCCAAGCCACATGGTTCTCGACAAAGATAGTGGAATTTTATACATCGCTGATAGCGGTGCTGGCAGAATACTTTGGGTCGATACAGATGACCCAACTACCAGTTCAACTAATATTTACAATTCGAATTCGAGAATGGAGGACTTGCATGAATACAGTAGTATCACCGGCGTCTCTTGGGGTGTACTGGATAGTGGAATGATCCGCCCAAGCGGTATTGCTCTGGATGGCGATACACTATTTGTTTCTACAAATGGCAATGGCCAAATTCGCGCTTATGATTTAGGCAATACACCAACCACTGCAACACTTTTACAGACTGTTAATACTGATGCATCATCTATAATGGGCTTAGAAATAGGACCTGATGGAAAATTGTACTATGTTGATGGATTTAAAAATAAAGTGATTCGTCTTGACCCACAATCTGATAGCGACGATGATGGTGTTGCTGATGTAGCTGATAATTGTCCAAACATCCAAAACAATGGGCAAGAAAATCACGATCTGGATAGCATGGGTGATGTCTGTGATACAGATGACGATAACGATGGTATGCTCGATGTTGATGATGATTGTGAAATGGGTGAAACTGGTTGGACTTCACTGATCTCAACCGATTATGATGCTGATGGCTGTAATGATTTAAGTGAAGATTTTGATGATGACGCGGATACTATTCTAGATGTTGATGATAGTTGTGACAAAGGAATGTTAAATTGGGCCAGTGATAATCTAAATGATTATGACACTGATGGCTGCCGAGATTTAGATGAAGATTACGATGATGATGCCGATGGTATGTGTGATACTGGTGGCCCGAGTACTGATTGTACTAGGGGCGTACGTGGCCAAGATATGTGTCCCTTGGGCACGCTTGGATTCGTTTCATTCCAAGGCAATGACATAGATGGAGATGGCTGTGAAGATTCGACAGAAGACTTTGACGATGATGGTGATGGCTACTTGGATGTAAATGATAATTGTCCAATGGTTTCAGGAACTTCCAGTCAAGGCGGCGTGCTAGGATGTACTGATTTAGACGGCGATGGATGGTCAGAAAGCGTTGATGCTTTCGATTATGATGGAACTCAATGGAGTGATGTCGACGAGGACGGATATGGCGATAATGCTGATGGAAATGATGCTGATGGCTGTGTTTCTCTTGCAGGTGATTCACTCAATGACCGACTTGGTTGCCGCGATTCCGATGGAGATGGATGGTCAGACCCAAGCACATCTTACACTGCTGAAGACGGTGCTGATGCTTTCCCTTCAGATGATACTCAGTGGTTTGACCGTGATGGTGATGGCTATGGTGATGAACCGTTTGGAAATGACTATGATGATTGCCCTGATATCTTTGGCACATCCGTTGTTGACAGATTGGGTTGCCTAGACACTGATGGTGATGGTCGCTCGGATGAAGGAGATGCTTTACCAAACGAGTCAAGTCAGTGGGATGATACCGATGGAGATGGATTTGGCGATAGAATGGGAGGGGTCATGGGTGACTCGTGCCCAACACAATATGGAAACTCAACAAATGGCTCTCTAGGTTGCCCAGATGCTGATGGTGATGGCGTATATGATGTTGAAGATTCATGGCCAAATGACATTCGTATTTGGTCGGATGGTGATGGCGATGGATTCGCAGATCAATCCGCAACCAACCTCAGTGATGATTGTCCATTAATAGAGGGATATTCCAGTATTGACCGTATTGGCTGTCTCGATAGCGATGGTGATGGTGTTTCGGATGAAGAGGACTTTTATCCCCATGATGCAAAACGAACTGAGGAACAATTGATTTACCAAAAAATGTGGTTATGGGTTATGATAGCTATCTTGGCATTGATTCCAGTAACTTGGATAATAGTGCGCAAATCGAAAGGCGATACAATATCAAAAACTGAACACTTGTGGGACCCGATTACAGCGCCTTCAATGGCGCACCCTGTAGCAGCCCAGGCAGTAATGCCAACTGTTGCACCTGCACTAGTACCGGCTGTACCAATTGCCGCTCCGCAGATTGTTGCTCCAGTGGTAGGGCCAGCGGTTCCACCAGAAGGAATTCCTGTTGGTTGGACTATGGAACAATGGAACTATTATGGCCAACAATGGTTAGTCGATCAAGGTAGAGTTTGATTTTTCAACTCTTCTGCAGCATTTGCTTCACTATAGAAGTGCCTTTTCATCAAGTGGTTTATCAAATTAGTATCTTTTAATTTGGTATCACATTTTGGACAACTTAGTAAGTCAGTTCTATGTTGGAAACTTTTGCCTTTTGTAGTATCTGTGCCAGATTTCCTAGAATTAATGACCATCATCGTTACTATAATTAAAACCAAAGCAATAGATGCTCCGATGATTATGGTTTCATTTGACATCGGCTGTTGTTCAGAGGGTAATGAAAGATCAATGTTCATCGTAGCTGTACGGTCGCCTTCTTCTGCTTGGCCATCAGTTCCTTCCAAGTCAAGGACATGGCGATATGATTTATTCTCAACTAACAGATAAATCACCTCGCCGTGGTCGCCGGAGTGAATATGAAGTTCCAGTGAATAAGAACCGGTTTCATTAGTAGTTGAATTTCTCCCTTCATTATGGCCGCATATATTTTGATTAGCATTTGAACTGCAATCTAGAAACACTGGTACGCCGGTTGCATTCTCGCCATTATCGGCGGTGACAATGCCTGTCAGGGTGTAGCGGTGGTCCCATTCGTGTTCAGCACTAGTACCTGGCACAGTTAGGCATAATGCTAGAGAAATTAGTACGGTTAGCAATAATTTCTTTCCTGTGATGTGGGAGAGGGTGCTAGGTTTCATAGCAGTCCTTTGAAGCGGTTATATATCAATATGATTTTGTTGGCTGTAATTTATTTTACAATTATTCATTACTCGCTTTATTTTTTAATTTTTTCAATAATATCCGGGAAAATACCATAGAAAATAACAGGAAAACTGCTGATACCCAAAGAGGCGAATCGGTATTTGTCGCAAATAACCACGTAATTAGCAGGATTGCTGCTCCGTAAAATGCCCTAAATATTGAATAGAATAAAAAGGACTTGAAAAGCGGATTTTCGAATAACTTTTCAAGTCTTGAATTAGTCATTATCCATTTCTCCTGAAGTATAAGTGATTATTCGCTACGAGTTATCTTAACTCCACTACTGCTCATTCTCTCTGTTATACGTTGTAACAAATGTTTTGATTGTCCAAGAATCTCTGGAGCCATCACTCCACTTTGAGAGATTAGGCCTTCTGCTAACATCTCTGCCACTTCAACGGTGACGAGCCCTGTCGTTCTCGCCATAGAGGACCAGCCGTCCTTACCTTCATCGATAATGTCCCATCTTCGCCTCCCTTGCTCGGCCACAACCTCGATTGCTAGCCAAGTGAACTCTGGTCTTTCATCATCAAACTTCCAAGCGTTGAGCAATTCTGCTTCTGAAAAATTACCTGCAATATAACGATCGATATGTCCTGGCCAGCGAACTGTGTATTCTAATAGTTCTTGGCTGTGGATTGTGTCCAATAATGAGCGTAGTCCATCGGTTAGGAAGGCTTCCATTTGACCATATCCAGGCACTGATACCGCGTGGCGTTCGGTTAGTGGTGGCTCGATTACATTTACCCCAGACCTTCTAATTCGCGCAGGGCGGGTGTATTCTTCAATCACATCTGAAGGTGAAAATGGAGCCATATATGACCATTCATCATCACTCTGTTGCGGATTCCCACCCACCCAAATTTTGGCGCTTTGTAATGAGGTGAAATCGCATTGAGCATCCATTAGTAGAGCATTAGACAACCCAGGTGCGATTCCAATATCATAGACCATTGTTGAATTGTTATCAATTGCTAACTGGTTCAACTCCCTTGGATCTTCTAAGGTAAATGCCAAATCTGCTACCAACATACCTTGGCAGCGCAATAGCGGTGCGCGAACTGCATGGCCTATTCTCCCAGGTAAGCAATTTACAACCACAGAAAAACCGGAGACTAATTGAGAAATGTTTTCGGGTTGAATCATCGTTTGTACTAATTCAATCGCACTTGGTAACTGGGTTATTTGTTCAGAATCGACAAGGCAAATCTGGTGTCCCCGCTGCAATAATGTACAGGCTACGAACCTTCCAACGAGACCTCCGCCGAGTACACAGATGCGCGACATATCCACTTGGATGCATTACTCGCTCTCAATGTTTGTGATGTTTTTGGTTTCACATAGGCTACTGAATTGTTCCATTTGCAGTGGGTAGTGAACAAATGTGATTGGCTTTCCAATCTGCAACAGGTTGATAAATTAGACAACCATCAATCAAATCATCGGCCCAATGGTGATTCGCAATGAACAAAAAAATCTCATATTTACTCGCTCTTTTGTGTACTTTAGGTAGTCTAGCAGGTTGTATCGAACCTGAAATGGAAATGGTTGCTGAAGAAATTGAACTTTGTAGTGAAGGCAATATCCCTGAATGGTATGTTGGTTGCGCATTCCCTAGTTTTGAATTTGAAGATCAAAACGGGACTCAGTGGAATGACTCTTCTGCAAATGAAAGTGGTCGTTGGGTGGCCTATTTTTCAGCATCCTGGTGCACACATTGCAAGCCGACAATAGATGCACTTGACCAAGCTATTATGCCACAACATTTACTTGTTTTTAACAAACAAGAAGGTAATGATAGTTCGAATATGACTGCATGGAAACTGATGATTGAAGATGAACTGAATCACTCGATAGACCGTCCATTTTTACACGCCCCATCATTATCCGAAAATTTGTCAGTTACTTCTATCCCGCACGTATTACTCATCGAGAATAATACTATTATTTCTGCAAGAGTTGGATTATGGAATAGTGCGCACGAAATAAGCATGTGGTTCAATGCCACTTCTCCTCAATCAGGGTATACTCAATCTATGGATTCGAATATGGATGGCATGGATTCAGATATGAATGACATGTAATGTCTGATATGCGCTATACAGAATAAATATCGCTTGGGTAGCGACGAATAGCACCCGCTGCTAACCCTTACAAACACTGATTTTGAACACATGAGTTTGAGCATAGACTCTTGCGAAGAGATGATAAATACTTATCCTGAGAAAGATACTCTAAACATTGTAGATTACTGGCATTTGCCCCTTCCACATATCCCATAAACTCTCATCGGTGACGAGTTCGGCCATAAAACAACCAACATTGATTCGACTGGTCTTGCCATCATTGAAGATAGCACTACTTGTGGGTGAAGGATGGACCGTAATAGGAGTTATTTCGGGTTCATTTGTCAAACTAGCAGGGCGTACTGCAACCCATTCTATTACACCATCACTCTGACCAATCTTGGTGCGCAGATAATCCGCCGCATTTTCGTTATCGGCATGAGGTGGCACCAATAAGCGGAGTAGTCCAATAACACATTTCTGAGCAAACGATATCCTTTCTTTTAGATCTCGGTTACTATTTCCTGTCGAATTCATAAGTACGAACTTAACCGTCTTATTAGGCGAGTATTCTTTGACTGCATCGCATAGTCGACGAGTGGCTTCAGTGACAAGTCGACGCGGCTTGCCAAATATTCCTTTGAATGACAGATTATGCCCGAGGCACGATACTATTGCATCACATTCGCCTACATGCTCCGCCATCTCACTTTCGCTAAGGTCGAGTATGCTTGCACAAATTATCGACAAATTTTTGTGGTTGATAACCTCACTTGGAAGATTATCGGTTGAACGAACGATTATCCGAACATGCTGCCCTCGTTCAAGCATTTGTTCTACAAGTAACCGCCCAGTTGCTCCGCTTGCACCTACTACAAGTGTTGTCATACTTACTGCCCCAAAAATCGTACTAATAATCATACTGCTCCTCAGCAGTTCAATTCTAAACACCCTTGAACACTAGGGGGCCCTTGTAGTCGTATAGGAACACAACGGTAGCGATGAATAGCACCCACTGCGAACCCTTGTGAACACTAATTTTGAACACATGGGTTTGAGCATAGACCCTTGTGAATAATGACAGATTAGCCACTCTGACTATCAATATAGAACAATGGCATTAATTGTATGGTCTTGTGTAAAGTAAAGAATACCTGAATGAACAGTTAAGTCTCCTATATCTCCGTTGATTTCAAGCAATATATTTGTTCCACTCAAAGTACCATCGGTTGTAAAAATGTCACTAGCACAACCAGTTGCACCACCATTTGTCCCTATTGAACATCCAGCAATACCGTCATCACTACTTGTGAAATATATTAATGGTATTTCAGTAGTAGTGGAACCGGCGCCATGATATGTACCAAACAATGATAATTGATTTGATGAATCAACCAACCAAATATTTCCTAAAGAACCTTGCTCATATACACTGAGGTATACCTCTAAGCCGATAGTCCAAGCATGATGGATGCGAACATGAAGAGATGAAAATTGGTGAATCATTGCTGTTCCGGCTACAGTTCCATCGCTGATATACAACTGGGTTTCATCGTTTTGATTCAAATCTCCAAAATACAAATGATCCCCGATAACGAAGTGTAAATCAATAGTTGTAATATTTGGATTTGAGTATATCAACTCGGTCGTTCCTGTCATAATATTCGATGCCCTATATTCCCAACTAGAACCTGATGCTGAAAGCGTTGACCAAAATACGTTGTGATTTGTGGCATACACAAATTGAAAAATAGCACCATCGCTTCCTGAAACCATCTCGTTGTAGATGCTCGTTCCTTGCGTCGTCCCATCGCTCATCCATAATTCATTACCCGATTGAGAATCATTTGCTACAAAATATAGTATACTATTCGCTGAATCAGCATACCATTGGTAGTCAATTTCTTGATATTGGAATACTTCAATTGTCCCAGTGGTTGTTGAATCACTGATCCATAAAGAGGCTGAACCTAGTTGAGTCTGGGAACTATGCTCATGAGTCACAAAAACACCTACATTATTCGCATCCCAAGATACAATTCGTAATAATTCGGCCGATGCTGAAAAGTCAGCAATCATTTCAGTTCCTAAAGACGTTCCATCGGATACCCAAAGTTCCATACCAACTTGAAAAACCAAACTGGATTGAAGTACGAAAACATCCCCCATAGATGCTCCAGATGGTTCCCAAATGAGTTCAGTTCCATCTTCAGTTCCGTCAGTTTGGTATATTCCTAGATTTTCTAGGTTTAGGCTACTTGAAATGGCAAAATAAGTTATGCCGTTTAGTTCAAAAAACTGAGCACCTAGAATATTTTGATGATCGCTGGAATTAAAAATTATTTCGAATTGGTTTTCAGCAATTTCATCATCAGATTCTAAACATCCAGCGAGGGAAACAGTCATCATCAACAAAGCAAAAAGAAGAGCGTACGTTTTCTTCATGAGCAATCCTTGTCTTGGACGGTTGATGAATACAAGGGGTCCCCTTGTACATGACGTCGTTGCTATGGGTAGCGTCTGAAAAGACCCACTGCTCAGCCATGAATTGGGTCAAAACGAATCAGAGGGTTTGAGCAAAACCCCTCTGATTAGATGCCCAATCTTAGGGTGGCAAAGGAGCGTTTTTCTCGCTATCCTTTCAATCATAAAATTATTATGGCCACTACAAATAGTAAGAATAGGACCACAGATATTGCTAGTGATATGCCTGCGCCAAACCACAGTGGACTCCGCATTTTCATAAATCCGTAAATTCCGATACCAATGGCCACTATTGGCCAAAGCAATATGGAAATAGTCCCCCAAGCGATGAAATCCCAGGAATCACCTACAGAAATAAACGAAACGAACAGGCCCAAGCATGTAGTTAGAAAGGGAACAAGTGAACCAATCCAAAATTCCCGCTGCATGAATAAATCCTCATGGACAGAGGGGTTTTCACTATTCCATTCGAATTCTTCATCGCAATGTGGGCATTCAAACAATCCAAAATCATCGTCATCTAATTCAATGCCTTCATCACAATGAGGGCATTCAATTTCAACCATAGCACTACCAATAATTACTATGAAATAAGGGTTGGGCCGGTTTCCGAATCAAAGGGTAGCGAACAAACAGACCCACTGCAACTCTTCGATTCGCCATTAACTTTGCAATGGGGATTCGGATAAATCCTTGCGAAATATCTCAAATCGGTTATTCATTACTTGAGATATTCTTCTTTCTTTTTCGATTCCATTTCTTGATTCGAGGAAGTTGCCATTTGATAATACCCGTCCAGAAAACTATTCCTAGGGCCGCAGTTGCGATGAAATTAGAGGAATCAGAATGAATAGTTACATCAAAAAAGAGTCCCAGGATTCGTGGCTTTACTTTCAATCAAGCGAATGAGCCTAGGCATCAGGATTTTCAAGATTTATACCTCTGGGAATAAACCAAATCCCAGAGATTGCAGTTGAGAAGTGCAATGCTGTTGTGATCAAGTACATATCTGATGTAGCATTATTATTGCCGTTTGGAATCGTGTTTAATAACGCAAGAGTGATTGCCAAAATAGCGAAGATTGTCATTTCTTTCCCAGCACCTTTCTTTGAAAAGATTTTGAAAACATAGCCACCAAAGTAAGCAGGAATCAATCCACCCATGATGAACGTCATGATGAATAGCATGAAAAACGGTGCTGTACTTGGTAAATCATTAAAGCCCAAGATGAAGTAAAATAGCACCAATAAACTCAGATTGATAGAGGTCATTTTCAAAGCAGTGGAGAGCCCAGTAGGTATTTCTTTTGCTAGTTGCATAACTTATTCTTCCTTTACACTCTCTTGATGTTCTTTCAATTTCGCTTCAAATTCTTCTTGGGATAGACCATGCCATCCTTTACACATTCCTGTTGGTGATCTACCGCATCCGCATTTACTCATAATATTCATCTCCTAGTAAACATCGCACTTGACTTGAGTATTAAGGGAGAGAAGTTTCAATGTTGGCACTGCAGTATCATGGTTGATACTTGCAGGTTGATATACAGTGGCTACTTGGTAACATTATGCAACCAGTCACTGAAGTGAAGCCGATATGCCTTCAATCCGCAGTAAAAAACACCATTGAAATGCTTGGGAAGTCTCACGTGCTAGAGATTCTCTATTTTCTGTCTAAGAGAGGAGGCCCAGTAAGATTCAATGAACTCAAGCGTGAGTTGTCGATTACTGCAACTACCCTGAGTCGAAGGTTGGACGAGTTTATTGAATTCGAACTTGTCACAAGAGAAGTTTTCGCTGAAGTTCCAGCGCGTGTCGAGTATACATGTTCGATGAAAGGGAAAACACTTCGACCCGTTCTTCGGGATCTGTTTGAATGGGCTGAAAGTAATAATTCCTAGGTTGATTCAGAAGTGAAAGTGATATCAAAATTCAAAGTGACCAAAGGTTACGGAGTATGGAAGAAAGAATTCGAGTCAGACGAGGCCATGAGGCTAAATCATAGCATTGATTGAATAAAGTTACTGATCAAATCTAAGCAGTCGGTAGTGTATGAAAAGACCCACTGCGAGCCCTTTGATTTGCCAATACCTGGACAATGGGTATTCGGACATACCCATTGATGTTTTACGAACATTCAATATATGATTGTATTGTAGGTCTTCCATGGATGATGAAGAAGAAGAGATGCCATTTGTTTTTAGATTGACTGAGCCTTTTGCTAGAGGGAAAATTGCGAGACTGGGTTTTGATAGAAGAAGAAGAGAATCAAGAATATACGAATATGCAATCCAAAGATATTACATGGATTTGATTGGTGTAGCTATCGCCCTAGTGATTGTAATCGGGCGAATCTATCTTGCATTCGATATTGGGCAACCGCTTAGTGGAAGTATTCCACTGAACGAAAGCGATGCGCTTGTATTTTTACTTTCAATTTCAACTTTGATGAAGAACTGGACTTTGATTGGAGATTATCGAAAGAACGTAATAACCAGAATCGAATCTATTGCCAAATCGAAGTGAATCAAAGGGACCCCCTTTGATTGGAGGTCTTGGCAAAGGGTAGCGACTGCTCAGGCTTTCAGTAGCTCTTTGAAATTCGGGCTTCAAAGATTTGCTTTTACATAATCTACCGCATTGCGGAACATCTGCAATCCTTCGCCTTCCCACTCGCCCAAAACATCACTTGATTCCGGGCCCGGTGCTGTATTTCTTGTATGATCTGGATGTAACCACTTAGCATAAACCGCCTCTGGGTGAGGCATTAATCCGAATACTAATCCCGTTGCATCGCATACTCCTGCGATATTCCTCATACTGCCATTAGGAGATAGTGGGAATGGAAGTAACTCATCGGTAATTCCTTCACCGTTTGCAGATGCAGGGTCAACATATCTCACTGTAAGTTGATTATTAGCAGCCAACATGTCAAAGTCTGTACTATCTGGTAATACGAATTTACCTTCACCGTGTCTAACTGGACAATCTATTCTAGTAATTCCCTTAGTCCAAATACAAGGGCTGTCGGAATCGAATTCTAAAGTTACCCAACGGTCTTCATAACGACCTGAATCATTGAGTGTTAGGCTCGCTCTTTGGATGAAGTCTGGAAGTGGGTCTTGTCCTGCTGCTGGGCCCGGTAGTAATCCTGTCTTGACCAGAACTTGGAATCCATTACAAATTCCGATTATCGGTTTTCCTGCTGCGACAAATGCGTGAAGTTGTTCACGTAGTGCAAAGCGCATTCTATTTCCTAATAATCGGCCACTGCCCAAGTGGTCTCCAAAAGAAAATCCACCTGGAACTGCTAAAATATGGAACTCATCTAGAGTACGGTTACCATTGATGAAATGGTTAACGTGCACTCTTGTCGCTTCTCCTCCAACCAGGTCAAACACTGCTTTGGTCTCGTGATCGCAATTGATTCCAAAACCAAATAATACAGCAACCTTCGGTGTATCTACCATCAAGCAACACCTCCTGTAAGGTCAAGGGTTCCTTGCCATGAAGTAACCAATTGTTCTACTGGTAACTCAACCAATTCATCATATCCATCGGTGATAACAAGGCTAGTTCCAACGGTTGAAATTCCTAATAATGTGATGTCGTGGCCGCTCATTGCTTCAACAAAGTCAGCTTCGTTTCCGGCTGAAACTCCGATGACGATTCTGCCTAATGACTCGCCCCACATTCTTCCCCAGAGGTCTCCACTTCCAGTTCCATCAATGTCTATATTAGCGCCGCAACGCCCACCAATACACATCTCTGCGACCGCTACTGCAATTCCACCTTCACTACAATCGTGAGCGGTACGAACCAATCCGGATTGGATTGTTTTTGATAGAGCGCGATATGTATCGAGTTGTGATTTTGGATCTAGTAATTGAGGTACTTCGCCGCCGATTCCGCCTGCTTCTCCACTTTCTTTTAGCATGAAAGCGATTTCGCTTGCACCTAGTTCTTGCTTACTGGTTCCGACCAAGTATAGGCGCTCTCCAGCACCTTTGAGGTCGCTTGTAGCGGTGTATCTAACATCTGGATGGTCTCCGAATAAAGAAAATAATAAAGTCGGTGGAATTGAGATTTTACCCTCCCCACTACCGTAATCATTCTTCATTGAATCCTTACCACTGACACAAGGTAAACGGTAGGCTCGACAAACTCTCTCCAATTCTCGGTTTGCTCGAACTAGTTGTGCTAATTTGAATCTACCATCTGGCGTCTTGACCGATTCTATTGGGTCTGGCCAACAGAAATTATCTAGTCCTGCTATCTTGTCAACATCGACTCCAACACATACTGCATTACGAACTGCTTCGTCAATAGATGCTGCTGCCATTGCACCTGCATCGATATCTGAATATCTAGGTGCGATTCCACAAGAGACGACTATGCCGTGTGGATCGCCGTGAATCGGTGCGATAAGTCCTGCATCTCCCGGCCCATCTCTTTCAACACCAACGAATGGCTTGATGACGGTCTGTGCGATAACTTCGTGGTCATATTGACGAACCCATGTTTCCTTGCTGGTGATATTTGGCCTTGCTAACATTCGTAGTAGAAGGTCGTTATGATCGCTTTGTGCCGGAACGCTAAATGGTTCAAGTTGAGGAGATTTCCATTCCGATTCCAATTGTAGTTGTGGAACACCATCATGAAGGAATTCAATTGGCAAATATGCTACGGTCATTTCATTGTACTTGACATGGAAATATCCTGTTGAGGTAAATGTTGCAACTGCTGTTGCTTCGACCTCGTGTAGTGCAGCTAGTGCATCAAATGCTGCACGATCTTCTTCCTTAACCGCAACTGTCATTCGCTCTTGGCTTTCAGAAACCAAGATTTCCCAAGCTGAAAGTCCGGCTTGCTTTAGAGGTACTTTTGCTAAATCAATTTCACAGCCATTTGTATATTCTGCCATCTCACCAATAGAGGATGAAAGGCCGCCTGCTCCATTATCTGTA
>Ga0308016_10000757_pt1 | contig 16196 bp, 14 predicted proteins | sample Neamet233_FD_203129 | JGI IMG/M metagenome (GOLD analysis project Ga0308016, IMG submission 203129) | Marine microbial communities from water near the shore, Antarctic Ocean - #233 | ecosystem: Environmental > Aquatic > Marine > Unclassified | place: Southern Ocean | collected 2014-07-28
TTCTTTCCTCTTCAGATATTTCTTCTTCGCCTTCGTGTTCCATAAATTCTTCAACTTCTTCTGCTTCTGCTTCTTCAGCAGCAGCATCCTGCATCATTGGGGCGCCCTGCATCATTGGGGCAACAAATTTCTGGTATACACAAAAGAGTGCAACAAAAACAACAGTGTGGAGAGCAACACCAAACTGGGAAACTTGACTGGTTACAGCGTCAAAGATTTGACCACCCATACCTACAGCAGATAGAAGTTGATCGACAACCTTGTATGTCATCGGATTAGCGACAACAAAGAATAAAACAGCGAGAACAACTAAACCAGTTATATCACCAAACATTTTATATTTATAATAGAAGAAAAATATTTTACATAATACGCATTATTTAATAGTAGAATTCTTCCTTCTTTTCAGCAGGGAGTAATCCTAAAGTTACAGTTGAAACAACGTCTCCACCAAACTTTTTGTATAGGCAGCAATAGAGACCAAGAAATACAAGTCCGTGTATGGCGATACCAGAAACTTGGACTTGTCCAGCGCTCTTAATAATACCAGTCAGTCCGACCTTCGAAAAGAGATCATTGACTAAAGTGTATGTTTGTGGAAGTGATAGCACAACGAATAGAACAAAGAGTACAAGGCAATCTTTAGTAAACATTTTTATACTATATAGTTACATTTTTATTTTATGTATTTTCTTTTTATTCCCATTCTTTTTCCTATAACACGACAAAAATATCCTAGAGTTGCTAAAAATCCAATAGTCATAAAAATAGTTGCGGTAGGTCCTTCACGGTGTTCTAAATCTTCTGCTTTTATTATATAATAGGTAGCATTTGGATATATCATTTATATAAACAAATATAAAATTGAAAAAATATTAACTCAATATAATAAAATGCTTAAAAACTTCTATAGAGAAAATTGTTTAGAAGTAGGAGTAGATGAAGTTGGACGTGGATGTCTATGTGGTCCTGTGGTAGCGGGTGCTGTAATTTGGGACCCCCTTGTCGTCCAAGAAAAAGGATTTATTCTTAGAGATTCCAAAAAAATATCTGAACGAAAAAGATACATTATGAAAGATTTTATTGAAGAGAACGCTATTGATTATTCCGTTGTATCTATAGATAATAAAAGAATTGACGCTATTAATATTCTAAAAGCATCCCACCAAGCAATGCATAACGCTATTCGCGGTCTTAGAGTAGTAGCAGAACTAATACTTGTAGATGGTGATAAATTTCCTTATTATATGGATGACAAAGATAACTATATAGAACATCAATGTATTCCTGGTGGCGATGATTTATATTGTTCTATTGCTGCTGCTAGTATTCTTGCGAAATGTGAAAGAGATACATTTATAGAAGAACTCTGTGATACTGAACCAGAGTTGGATACAAAATATAATTGGAGAAAAAATAAAGGTTATGGAACTAAAGCACATATGGAGGGTATTAAAGAACATGGGATAACAGAATGGCATCGTAAGTCATTTGCTCCTTGTAAAATTTAGTTTCTTCTTTTCTTTTTAGACTTTCTTCTTTTCTTTTTAGATTTTCTTTTTTTCTTTTTAGATTTTCTTTTCTTAGATTTTCTTTTCTTCTTTTTAGGACTCTTTGCACTCTGCATTTCTGTCATTTTTCTATGACCAATATTTAAACCTTCTCGTGTCCCACGTCTCAATTGTGCGCCTATAATCTGGGTTCCATTCTTATGTTCAATATATACAGACTGTCCCCGTTTTATATAATTATTTACTACCGCAAATGCCCAGTCGGTTGTTTCACCTGGTTTCCGAGATTTAAATATTATCGGCATTGGTACGGTGCTAAACGGATAAGTTCCTATAAAAAAATCTGCTGGCGGACTACTTGTACCTCTATATACTGTTTCTATAAGTCCATATGTATGGGAATCTCGCCTTACAGTATTAAGTTTCAGTCCTGATTCTTCTTGTAATTCCCTTTTCGCTGCATAAAATGATGTTTCACCAGGATCTATCCCACCGCCCGGTAACATCCACTCGCCACGATTATTTAGAACTACTAATATTTTTATACTTTCTGGTAATGAATCTACATCTACAATAATAGCAAATGCACTATTGACCGACATTTAATATAAATATATATATTTATATTTATACTATTTAAAAAAATATAAACAATATTATAAAATGAAAGACTTCCTATATATTATAGATGATAAAATATTATTTTTATCAGCTGACGAAGAAATAAGTTATCGACAAGCGTGGAAATTAGTTCACCATAAGATATCTGACAAAAATAAATTAACTGCGAGAAAAAAAAGTATTGCAGAAAAATATAATTGTGATTATAAGACAGTTAAGAGTTTCACAGATTTAGAGAATTTGATTACCGTATAAATTATTTTATTACCATTTCATATCTACCAAGATTATCAATATGATCTGCTGCTTTTTCTGGGATCCATTTAGAATCTTTAAACACACACTCAATATAACATTCAAGTTCATTTTTTTTCATAATATTTCTAACAAGTTTACTTGAACGCATGTTAGGAATACTGGGGATACCTATTTTAACTTTATCGTCTCCATCTTGAATATACATATCATAGATATCTGGTTTGAGAGTTTTAACAAACTGAAACGCAATATTTCTATCTTTATTGACTTCGGTTGGTTTTTCAGGTTCTTTTTTAGTATATTCTTTTTTAGGTGAAGGTTGTTTATTATTTTGGGGATTTTGCTTTCTGTCTAGTAACTGCAAGACTTTAGCGTGACGAGTATCCATAGGAACAAAATAGAATCCACGAACATTATAAGATAGTTTTGGAATAATATTATCTTTAAGATTTTGGAGGTCTTTATATTCAAAATATCCCTTTACTTGAATAGGACATAAATCAGTATATTTATCATCTGTATAATTATCACCAAGCATTTCATAAATAATATTTACTCTTTTAATAATATCCAGTTTTTTCTGGGACTTACCAGAATACTGATAAATGTCACTAATTAGCAAAAACCAATTCTGCTGTCTATCTCTAACCAGTTCTGTTTCAAGAAGGGATCCATTGTAAATATTAGAATTAAAACGATAAGGTAGAACAAAGATTTTAGGATAATCGTATCCCTCTTTAATTTTTTTGTCAATAAGAAAAGTATATCCGATTTCATTAATACGTGTACAAAATAGAAAATAGGGCGCGCCTGTTGTCTTAACACAAACGACATGGGGATTATTTAGATTTTTAGCAAATCTAATATTAAACAACTTTGCGTAGTTAGTAGAATAATCTACACCACACTTAATCTTCATATCTTGAAGAATAAATTTTTTAGTTTCATTATCAGTAATGTTATCACACTCTTTTCCACAGAAACTTGTTCTTGTAAAAGTATTCGATTCCATCTTTAGTATTTACTATACTATATAATTCAATTTTATTTTTATATGACTTTATTCTATAATTTTTTTATTGGTTTATAATAAGTATAATGAATGAAATGAATGTCGGTGAAGATACAGGATTTGAGAATATGCAAATAATTCTAATTATTGTGATTATGGTTTTTATTGCTGGATATATATTTTCTACATACGCTATAGGTTATATTAATAATAACTGGAATGAATACAGATGTCAACCTCTCTATATGATGATTGCTGGATTAATTGGGCACGATCCAGATGAAAATCATAAATACTGCCAGGCGCTATTAGCAAGTACATATTCTGAGGATACAACTGTAAAAATGGAACAAAAGGAATCTCTATTCAAAAAAGCACTTGAGTCCATACAAGAGAGCGGAAATGAAATTGTAAATAAATTAGATACTATGTCTGGTGTTCATAACGAAGCGACATCTGGTATTGTTAAAGTTATAAATAATTTTAAAGCAGTCATTATGTTTATGATGGAAAAACTTAAAGTTATTATTAAAAAGTTACTTGCCATAGCAACGGTTATTATATATACCTTATTTTCAACTGTTATTTTTATGAAAAGTATGATGGGTGGAACATTAGGAGCATTAGACGATATTATTTGTTTTGCTAAAAATACTATGATAGATGGTACACCAATTCAAGATATTAAAATAGGTGGAAATATACTCGCTACTATGGAATTTAATTATAATAAAGATTACATTTATGAATACAAAGGAGTTAAAGTAACTGAAGACCATTACATATTAGAAGATAAATGGAAAAAGGTGAAAGATTCAAAATTAGCAAAAAAAATACCATTTTCAGATGATAAGGTATATTGTTTAGTAACTAAAAATAACAGGATAGTTATAGACAACGCTATATTCTCAGATTTTATTAGTATAAATGGATATGCAAATGGTGTTATTAGAAATTCTATACTAATGTCTATGGACTCCAATAGTTTATCTGATATTGATTTAGACAACTATTATGAATCTGGAATATTAGACACACAAATAGTTACCACTGATAAAGGAATGAAACAAGTAGGAGAATTAAAACTAAATGATATGCTATTCCAATACGGAAAAGTAACTGGTGTAGTTAGACAGTATAATAAAAAATGGATATCAATTAAAAATACTTTTACTACTTCCGAACAGATAGTATTGTACAATAATGTATTTATTAAAGCAAAAGATCACCCATATGCCATTAGTCATACATTCCCAGGCATCGCTGTCAGTATAAATACTGAATCCGGATTATATATGCATAGTGGAATGCCTATATTACAGTATAGTGAAGTACCAAATGATAATATAGAAAACTTAACATTAAAACTATTAAATAATGGAATATCCGCACATTAAAATATTTCTTTTTGTATATTTTTTAATCATTAAAAAAATATAAGTTATTTATAATATGGAAGAAACAAATATTAAAACATTAAAAACATTAATAACAAGTAATAAAACAACAATAATACGAATAGTAATATTTGTTGTTATTGCTATTATTGTTTATTTAATGACTAGACTTAAATTTACAATTGACGATATAAGAAAAAATTGGAATAACTATAAATGTAAGTATCCTTACTCTATGTTCGGAGGGTATCTTTCTCCAGATGGTATAAGAGATAAAGACGGTAATATCCAAACAGGTATGCATGGTTCTAAAATACATTATGCTAAATGTAATAAGGGATTACATAAAGCATTTACAGGGGCAGCACTTGCGCCATTATATGTTAGTTATGGTAATAATATAAAAACTTTAAAAAATGAAAGAAAAAAATTATCAACCCTTGCCAGTTATTCATTGAGAATAAGAGAAATGATTGGAGAGGTTTTTAAAAGGGTTTTTAAGTTCTTACTTGTTATATACTACATTATAGTTTATTGCTTTGAAAAAATAAAACAAATATTATTTAAAGTTCAGGGCGTTCTTGATGTTATATTAGACACTTTTAAAGTTTTTCTAAGATTTGTAAATTATCTATTATTTGAACTAATGCCCAATTACTTAACATGGCAAGTATCAATGTTGACATTAAGTTTATCAAGAACCCTATACGCAGTTATGTTTAGTGCGGGTGGTTCTGCTGTTGGTCTTGGCGCGCTCGGTGGTATTATATTAAAAGTACTTACTCTTGGTGCAGCAAGTGGTCCGGCACTACCATTTTTACTTGTGCTTGCTGTTATTGCTATGTCCGCCATTTTTTTCTTATTCCTATGGTCAATGGGTCAAACAAAAGACTTTATAAAATATAATACTCAATTTACAGGTATAGGTGATATAGATGGTATTCCATTGTTGGAAGGAAAAGCGTATGATTATTTATTTGATCCAATAACAGCACAGAGTAGAAATCCTGCAATAAAGAAACATAGTAATTCTGCCGGTAGTATATTAAATATATTATCAATTATAACTTTAGCACTTGGAAATGAACAACAAAATGATACAAGCAGTTGTTTTACTGAGAATACTCTTATTAGATTAAAGAATTACGAGGACGTAGCAATAGAACATTGTTCAGCGGGAGATACATTAAATAACGGTGAAACTATTTTAGGGGTTATGATTTATAAACCACAATCAGTTAAATTATATAACTATAAAGGAGTTACTATGACTGGTTCACATTACATTTATGAAAATAAAAATAATCTAATTGCTTGTAGAGATATTGGACTGTCTATAGGACAATCATATGAAAGACTTTATTGTCCTGTAACGTCTAATGGTAAATTACAATTATCTGGTAATAATACTATTGATGCTGCGGACTATAATGATGGGAAAACATTCTCAGAATGGAACTATATAACCGATAAAAAATTAAATGGAAGTATGAATTATACAGAATCTGACTACAAAGTACACAACTATGCACCTTTATTTGTTGATAAAGATATAACTGAAAAAGAATGTTTAGGGAGTATTAAATATTTATCCACTAACGATATTAAACTATTCGACTATAATGGAATAATTGTTTCAGGTAATGTTCTAGTAAATGAAAATGGTTTATGGAAACGGATTTGGCAGACAAATGCTAAGCGTGTTGAAAATAACTATAAATACTTATACAATATTGTTACTGATAATCACAATATAGAATACAAAAATATATTATTTAAAGATTTTGAAGAAACAAATATTTAATCATCTTTATCCTCTTCGTCGTCTTCGTCGTCTCTTAAGACCTCTAATTTTTCCTTAGATAAAACAAAGGGAGAAACTAAACCTACATTTCTTAATTGTATTAACTGATCCATATCAAATTTAGCACAAGATGTCGCTACTACGGTTATTGTAAAATATGTCATAAAAAATACTATTAATAAGGTCCATGCTAATATTGGTTGATTTGCACTTTTAGAAGCGTATTGCATCACTGCTACAAAGAAAATACCCGCTACTATTTTTATTACAGAAAATCCATTTGGACTTCCCAAAAATAACTCAAGACTGCAAATAAGTAAAAATGTTAGCACAAAAATAATAACAGATGCGTCAACAGGTAAATTAAAATCACCACCTGTTGTAAAACTGGATCCTGGGGAAGAATACATTTATATTATATTATTATATTATATTAATTTCAGAATCATTCCCATAATACCACTTATAATAATTGCTATGAATGGATTAATATTCATAAATTTAATTAAATATACTAATCCAGATACTATAATAATATCTTTTAAATCCAAACTTGAACCATTTTCGGTCATTGAACACAAAGATACTATAATTAATGCAATTGTTCCTAATTTAAGTCCATATATAATACCTTCCGCATACTTATTTTTTTTATACCTTGTATAAAAATCGTATAGTAATACTATTAAGATTAATGAAGGCAAAAGTAATCCTATAATAGACACTATAACACCACCATTACCGCGTAATTTCTTACCTATTAGTGTAGATAAATTGACTGATATTGAACCAGGAATTATTGAATCTAATGATATATAATTTATAAATTCTTTATTTGTTAACCATTTTAATTTATCAACTATTTCATATTTCATAACTGGGATCATAGAATATCCTCCTCCAAGTGTGAATGCACCAATCTTAAAAAAAGTAGTAAATAAATCCAAATAAGATACCATTTAATTATTGGTTAGATATTCATTTTTGTGAATTTTCTTAATAAACTTATGAATATATTCCAATTTTTCAATATTACAACATCCTGTAATAATTACTTGACCGCTTTGAAATATCATAATAGATATACGACGACATTGTCCGTCACCACAACCAGTACCCGTCCCCTCACAATAATCATCGCAAACACAACGACCACAAACATTTGGGTCCTGTTGAGTTAAATCATTCCAATAGTATTTCATATTAATACCTGGATAGGAATCCGGTTCGTAATTACCATACATATTATATTTTTCTGTTAAAATATTAAAGAAATGATCTCTATCTATTTGTGCTCCAAGAGTAAATCCACTATTAATTAGACAAATATTAATAGGATATTCTTTTACTTTATCTATATCTGATACAACAATAGTATCTTCTTTGAGTTCTTTGAGTTCTTTTTGTTTTTTAACCAAAGTTACTCTTGCTTTATCAAGAATACTTACTGCTGATTCCATATTAGGTACACCAGTCATTTGACAAGAACCATTATTAAATATCTTCATATTTACAGGTTTCCCATTGCGTTTATTTAAATCTTTAAAATGAAGAGTTGCTTGATTATAAAACTTTTTCTTAGGTTTTGTTGTACTCCTGGGTTTCTTGATTTTTTTTCCAGTTTCACCTTTCATAGGTTGATCCCCCCACTCAATACATACTAAGTCATCACTTAATTCTAAATTTTTATACATATTTTCCAGATTAATATCCGATCCAAGTTTGGACACAATGGTCATAGTCGAAATCTTTAAGTCAGTCATCTTTTACACTTTAAATAGTTTTTGTTCCTTTAAGTAATTTCAATTTTAATTTCGTTCATGGAAAGAAATCTAAAACATAGATAAACTAATTTTTATATTACTATTTTTCTTAAACATTCAAGTATCTCAAGCAATACTTGGCAATCTACATAATTATATGTTATTATCTGAAACATATCTTCAAGTCTTTTTAATGGGATATTCTTTTGAAATGCAATTTCATTTAGTTTTATAACACGAACCATTGCATCTGGACCGTCGCTCGCGGAATCTTCCATTGACCAAGTAGTTTTTATTTCTCCTTGGGAATATAATACTTTTGCTATATTTTTTAATCCAAAGGTCCAGGCATTTTTAAGAGTTATAGGTTCGCGTTTAAATATCTGGTATATATCCACCCAATTAAAATAATCTACAGGTGGTAATTTATGTCTTTGTTGTGCTGTTTTATAAAATGATTTCTCGGCAGGGGACCAATGATATATAGGAATATCTTTTATCTCTAATTTATGTTTATTTGCTAATCGTGATACAAAATCTATAAATCTTCTAAACATTAAGTTTTCTTGGACGTCTGTTAATCTTGAAACAGTAAAATCTTTATAATAAGACTTACCATCTTCGAGAACTATTACTCCTATCATAAAGGTCATATTAACATGACAATTAACACTGTTTTCATCTAAGTCCATAACTGTTTCAAAATCAACAAAAAGTTCTACCGGTGGTTTGTAAGATAAAATATCCTTATTTATTTGGTTATTTATAGTTGGTTTTGTATCTCCTTGTTTTGTATTTGTATAAATGAATTGTCTTTGGATACATAAAGTTTTGCTAAAACTCTTTTTTGTTTGGAGTGTCTGAAATAACTTTGGATGATCCCATGAATATATATTATTTTTATGTAAGTGTTGTCTTTGTCGAATAGTTATATTCCAAACTAAACTTATTTCTTTTAATTGAATTGCCAGTTCATTCTTAAAAGAATCCCATTCTTCATTTTTAACCTTCATATTAGGATACAACTCACTAACACTAGGAGGATTAAGTTTCCATTTATCTTTATGTTTGTCTAAACGATCTACCCACTCTAACGATTCCTTATATTTTGTCTTAATTGTATTATTAAATGTTATGGTTAATAATTGTTCCTTATAAGATATATTACCTGCTTTTCTTACTGCAAGATATCCTATATTTTGTGGATTAGGTAGTAAACTATTAATAAAATATAAATGGGTTTTACAATACCATAAATAATCACTATTACGAAGTGTTATGCTATCTTGACAAAATTGACAGGTCATAAATCTTACCTCCACCACATAAAAATATTTACCCTGTCTTATTAATACTTCAGGTATAGCAGAATATTTATTTTTTGACAAACCACCATAAATAATACAATTTACGTTCTTATTTTTAAGTGCCAGTTTTGTTTTCTCACATTTCTTTTTTAAATTGACCTCAAGTGATAAATCTATAGTTTCTTCATTTGTATATTGTGTCTTAAAATAGGCAATACACTCCTGTGTAAACTTATGTTTCTTAGATTCTAAATAACTGGTATATTTACTTTTATTGTCCTTTATATTTGAATATTTTGGATTCCCTTGTAGATAATCAGTAAGAGGATCATTTAAAATAAAATTTTTTATACATGAAGGATATAAAACCATCTTTCTAATTATGCTTAATTTAGAATATATTATTTTTTAAAGTTTTATCCTTCTTTATTTTCTTTGTAAATGTTCTTTTGTTTTTCTTTTTTTTCCTTGTTCTTTGTTGTCGTTTCTTTCTAAAAGTTCTATGTCTCCTACCTCCTCCTTTCCTTTCTCTTTTAATTCCTGTGTAATATCCGGTTGATTTACTCAATACCTTACTCTTATTTATATTGAATATTTTGTTCATTGTATAGTCATCTCTTGTTTCTTCTCCTGTAAGTAAATATTCATTTCTACTATGTTTATACAATATCTTTAATCTTGGGTCTGGTGCCGATATCTTATTATTTAAAAAATCTAAGGATATTTTACCACCATAATAGATATCATTTGTTAACATTTCTATAAACCTATTTTTTAGTCCTTTTCCCGTCCAATAAGATTCGCCACCTATTTTTAATTTACAGGTATTTCCTTCTGCCTGACATAGTGGTTTAGAATTACATAATAATTTATCTACTTTACCTCTTTTTGTTTTTGTAGTCTTATCACATGCACGCTGTCTTGTTCTCTTTTTAGTTTTTGTTTCTTTCCATGTTTCATATGGATTTTTATCTATTTCGGTTACATGTTTGTCTGATAATTTTTCAACTATTTCATTAATTATATCTCGTTTATCACTGTCCCACATCATTTTATTTAAATAGTATTGTAAATCCTCTGTATGTGGTCTGTCTATATCTATATCTAATAAATCAAGAATAATATCTATCTCATGTTGACTTATTGCTTCGGCAAGTTCTTTTTTATATTGTTTATACATTAATGATTCATTAATCTCTTTTTCCTTATATTTAGTTCTTTCGTCTGGTTTTGTTTCTGTATCAAAAAATATATTTTCTTCTATTTCAAACTCATTAGTATAATTAACAACTTTATTATCTTTTAGTACACTGGGTATTCCTGATACGTCTAATGGTTTAATAAATATAACACTATTTTCTCTTCCACCTAAACCAACTATTTTGTTTTTCTGTTTATATATATGTTCTTTTTGCATGTCAAACACAATTATACCTACTTCTTTATTTATAGTCCCCATTTCTTTCAATGCGTCTTCCCATTCCATTAAATTTAAATTTTGTGGAAATACTCCTTCTAAATATACCAGTGGTTCCAATCCTTCTTGTTTTTCAAGAATAGTCAATGGTGAAACGGGTAATGTTAGATCACCTTTATCAGTGGTTACTATTAAATATCTGGTTTTACACCAACTATCCGTATAGTATCTTACTTTTCCTTTGTATAATTCTATAAACTTTTTAATAATTGTATCTGTTATATGTGGTAAATTATTGGTACCCGTTAATATATCGTGCTTTGATTTTTCTATACAATTATTGTATATTTTTTCAATCATTTTATTATCTTTAATAGGTATGTTAAATATTGGATTTTTAAAGTTATTACTTGAAAAATTAGGGTCATAACACATTGGTTCATATGTTCTCGGTTCATTATTTTGAATATTGATAAAAGATATTGTTTTATATTCTCTACCTTCTTCGTAATTTGGATATATAATTTCTACTTTGCTCTTTTTATCCATATCCTTGATATCAAATATACATATATAGTTATCTTTCCAATCTTTCTTTTTTTGTCTAGATAATAATGACATAATATATCTATATTCCATTCTTTCTATATTCTTAGAATAGGTGACTATTGCTGTATAAATATTATATAATTGTCTCATATACTCCTTGTGTTTATTTTGATCTACAAATTCTTCGGTTACACTATCAGAGTTCCATTCCTTTCCAGAACAATATATATTGACAAATCCTTTCGATTCTTTTTCTGTTTTACTATTTTCTTTTATCCAATTAACAAAATCCTTCTTATAGTTGTTAAATTCACTATACGGTCTCTTAAACTCAATAACTAACTGAGAATTATTTGCCTGTATAAATGGGAGTGGTTTAGTAATAACCTTCTTGAGTAAATTATGTAAGTAAGATATTGAATCATCATTTTCTAATATTTTTGCCAAAGAATACCAAATTGTTCCATTCTGCTGAACTCCATATCTTTTAAAATATCCTTTTAGTTTTTCATTATTTAATAAATCCATTCTGTCTTCTGGTTTCCTTATTTTTTTTAATTTATTTATATAATCCTCGAACTCAAATAGTCTCTGTAATTTAGGATGTATTGATCCACGATTACCAATACTATCATCTGTTGCTGGTTGTAAAACCTGACGCCAACTATCAATTGCTTTATTATCAATTGGTTGTGTTTTTTTTAATGGATATAGTTTCTTAATTTTATCTATTCTTTCTTTTTCTTCTTGACTTTTTTCAACATTCTTTATTTGATTTGGTAATACTGAATTGTGTATATATTTTTTCCATGAACCCTGCCTTTCTCCTTCTTTAAAACAACACGGCAACATATTTAAATAAAATGGAAAATCACCTTGCGTATTATAGTAATCTGGGTGGGAAGGTTCAACAAAAGAAGTTATACTCTTTTTTGCACCTTCCCAGTATCCGTCAGCGTCTCCTTTTTTCCATGCGTCAACCATTTTTCCCTTCTTATTAACTTTATATTGTGCACCTCTCTGTATAACTGTCCCCATTTCGTCGGTTATTTCATGTGGTTTTTGTTTAATACTACCATGATATTTACACCCACAAAAAGGACAATTAGTAGAATCTGTTTTTGATTGATAGTCATCTGGTAACGGGGATTTACATTTTAAACACCAGAAAATATTACATATGTATATTGTTAGTTTATCCTGTGAAGTTCCTGCCCTAACCCAACTTATACTTGAAGTATCATCATTAATAAAATTTAGTAAATTCCCCAACCATTGTTTAGTTCCAAATGCAGGATATTTTGGATTTCCAAAATTATTATCTTTCCATCGTTTTTCTATTCTTTCCAATTGTGATATATCTTTTACAATATATGGATGACGATTGTAACTCCCAGGACATTTTTTAACATATAATTTACCTTCATTTTTAGATTTAAATGAAACAAGATTAGTATCATGACGCTTTATTTCATTTAAATGATATCTATTTTTATTATATTTACCACCTGCATATTCTTCATCACTACTTGCACTACTACTAGCACTACTAGCACTTGATGTTACAGAATTTCTAGATATATTACTTTCTTCTATTTCTTCTTTTGCCGCAATAGATTCATCAATTTCTTTATCCTGTTTCGGTGACTTCTTTTTAGGTGACTTCTTTTTCGGTGACTTCTTTTTAGGTGACTTCTTTTTTAAAAAATTTCGTTTACTATCATTCACTCTTTCAAGTAAAGAATTGTTATTGTAAATATCATATAAAAACACACTATTAAATAGACATAATCTTTTCAATTCCAATTCACTATTAACACTATCAAATATAATATCTATTTGTTCTCCTTCATCTATAACACGACAGGAAATACCTTTTTCTACTTTATTTTTTTTAAATTTTCTTTCATCTGTTAAATAATTTTCTACTGTCGTATCCACTATTTTTACTGCCTCCTCATACGATAAAGGTAAAATATTTTGTGATAGTATTATTCTTATGATATCTCCTTTTTGAACCTTATCACTAATAAGAGGTATTATAATTGCTTCTATACTATCTAATTTAGTATAGTCACTCTTTCTTTTGTAAACATACCTTGTCCCTTTGTCTAATAATGTGTCTCTTTTTTCTAATTTATGTGGTGAATTCTCTCTTACTCTTAGATATGGGAAATATTCCTTAATATTGTCCGATATTTTATCACCCATATTTATAGTTTCAGACGAACAATTCTGTTTTATAGAATAAGTAACTTTTCCACCCAGTTCTACTATTTTTGTTTTTAAACGCGAATTAAAGAAGTCACCTATTTTTAATTCATCTAATAATTCTATATCACTAACGTATGATTTACATTCTTTTAAACAAACAGTATTTATTTTATGGATCATTTCTGATATTTTTGTTTTAAATTGGTCTTCTGAATTGAAGGTTATTTTATTCATTGAACTTTTATCAATAGTTATTTCTATATATCCTTTACCTGTTTCTTTATCTTCCTGATAAATATCTACGACGCAAAAACATCCACTTTTTATCTTTATATGAAATGTAACCGTATTCTTTCTTGGATTATAGTGTATTGTTTCTACATCTGGTAACAGTTCAATACCAGACCGCCATTCTCTAAATTGTGGGAGTGAAATATTACTTAATGAATCTTTAAAGATTTTATATCTATTATTCATAAACTTATCACTATGAAACATAGAAACCGGAATATCGTCTGATAAATCCATGTTATTAAATAGTGTTTTTATATCTATTATTTCATCTAAATCTCTTCTTAGCGATAGGTGATAGAACTCAAATCCACTTGGTTTTATTTCTTTTAATACTTCATTAATATTTTGGATATTTTTGTCTACTTCTAATGTTCTTAAAAACTCATTAAAAAATATTTCCTTATATCTATCAGATATTTGTTTTATATCACTTTGTTGTTGAGTTGTATATTTGTTGGTTATATATGAACCACTTATATACGGCCAATATTTCTTAATCACACCATTAATATTAACCGGTAATTTTAAATCAAAATCAGAATGTTTTTGTAACCAATCTTCTAATTTTATAAAATAGAAAGTGTTGTCTTTTATATCAAAATCTTCCATTATTCTCGAAGATATATCTACTGGTAATTTTGTAATATTACCTTGTCTATCTATATTATCATATTCTGGGTCTTCCTCTATATCTGGTCTATATTCAATATCTCCGGTTGTTTCTGACGAGAGTAATTTTATTTTTCCATTAGAATTTTCATACATAATACATATTTGATTCATTAAACAAGAAATATTTGTCTTCATTAGAAACTTAACAAATACTGCTTTGACGGTATCATCACTTTTTATAATTAAATTATCTATTACATATTCTTCTTTTGAACCTTCTTTTGATATAAAATCAAAAGTGGACTTACTCTTACTATCAAAAACATACGTCTTATCTAAATATTTTATCGTATAAATATCTTCTTTTGGATATTTAAATAATAAATCTTTTGTGTGTCTATCCATTTATTATATGTTAAGAAAAATTAAATAGGTTTATCCAACCATTTTTTTATCTCGGAATCACAAGAATCACAATTATATTTACCTGTTTCTTGTTTACATTTTAGGGGTGTGCTTGTTATTTCTGTTCCACAATATTTTTTATTAGTTGTCTTATAGTCCTCCCTTCTATATATCCCTTTTTCTTGTGCTATGCATAATATTATACGCATATTCTGCCAGAAATCTTCTTTATGACCTATTGATTTGGTCATAACATGTGCCATTTCATGAATTGCAACAAACATAATAGTATTAGGATCTATAAATTTATCTTTATTGGTTCCTTTTTTATATCTGATACACATAGATATCTTTTCTCCTTTATTTAAGGAATAACTTGTGTATTCACTTTCAGGTAAACTTTCTGTTATACTACTTGCTTTAAAATTATTTTTTAATCTTTTTACAGCAGGATGTTTTATATATTTTATATTTGTCTCTAATTCTTTTTTAATTAATAGAAGATTACTTAGAACTTTATCAAGTACTTCTGCTGCTTGTTCTTTACTCTTTCCTTTATCTATAATGTTTCTAACTAAAAAAGATCTACCTGATTTTGTTTTCACATATACCATATCACCTTTTATTTGTTGGTAACTATTTAGTATTAAAAACAGTAATACTACTCCGCCGAAAAAATATACGAAGTCTTTAATCATCTTATTAATTATTAAGAAATTAAAATTGAAAAATTATTTATAGACAATAATATATTACTTATATATGAAAGAATTTCATGAATTCCAAGAATTTCAGTGTTTTGATTGGAATTCGGAAGACTTTCCAGATGATGATGGTAAGAGATGGTTTACCATTTATGGTTATGGTCTAACACGAGAAGGAAAATCTGTTGCAGTTCATATTACCGATTACGAACCTTATTTCTATGTAAGCATACCTAACACTTGGAAGATGAAAGATTGTAAAAAGTTTATCAATGAACTAAAATGGCATAAAAGGAACAAGGACGACAAACGACCAATGATCAATTAT
>Ga0308016_10000759_pt1 | contig 16144 bp, 16 predicted proteins | sample Neamet233_FD_203129 | JGI IMG/M metagenome (GOLD analysis project Ga0308016, IMG submission 203129) | Marine microbial communities from water near the shore, Antarctic Ocean - #233 | ecosystem: Environmental > Aquatic > Marine > Unclassified | place: Southern Ocean | collected 2014-07-28
TGGTTCATGCCTGCAGTTACATATTTTACACCTTCTTTAACAATTGCTTGTGCTAAAATAGTTGCTGTAGTTGTTCCGTCACCAGCTTCTTCATTTGTTTTGCTAGCAACTTCTTTAACCATTTGAGCACCCATGTTTTCAAATTTATCTTCTAAATCTATTTCTTTAGCAACCGAAACACCATCTTTAGTAATTCTCGGTGCACCATAAGATTTATCAATAACAACATTTCTACCTTTTGGTCCAAGGGTAACTTTTACTGTGTTTGCAAGGATATCAACACCTCTTATCATTGCTGCTCTTGCTTCAGAGTCAAATTTTATAACTTTTGCCATTTTTAGTTTCTCCTTTTAATTAAATTATTTTCCTGAAATACCCATAATGTCAGATTCTTTCATTATGCTGTATTCTTTGCTATCGATTTTGATTTCAGTTCCTGACCATTTGCCAAAAAGAACTTTGTCTCCAACTTTTACATCCATTGGAATTAACTTTCCATCTTCAGTTTTTGCCCCACCACCAACAGCGATAACTTTACCTTCTTGAGGTTTTTCTTGTGCTGTATCAGGTATAATGATTCCACCAGCAGTTTTTTCACTACTGTCCAAAACTTCTATTAAAACTCTATCGTGTAACGGTTTAAATTTCATAAATTCTCCTTTTATTATGCGACTCATATAGCCACTAGCCCCACTATTTCAAGGTTAAGTAAAAAAAATATGTAGTTCAAAAAACCAGAGAAATTGAACTTTTTATAAGTTATACCTCCCACAATGAGTAAGGATTTAGATAATAAAGGATTAAGGTCAATTGTTGAAAGTTATGATATCTTTTATATCGATTTATGGGGGGTTGTTCATAATGGAATAAACCTGCATAAAAATGCAATTGAAGTCTTAGAAAAGATTACAGAAGCAAAAAAAGAATATGTTCTTTTAACTAACGCACCGAGACCAAAAAAAAGTGTTCAGTTATTCTTGGAAAAAATGGGCATGTATGAAGAAATTAGAGAAAAAGTGTACTCATCTGGAGAAGCGGCTCTGAGTTACTTAAAAAAAAACTTTTTAGAAAAAAAATTTTATCACGTAGGACCTCCTAGAGATTTTGATTTATTTTTAGATTTTAAAAAAAATAAGACTAAAGACATTAATGAAAGCTTTTATTTATTGTGCACAGGTTTATTTGAAGAATCAGGTGAAGATTTAAATTATTATAAAAAATTATTTAAAGAACATAATAACAAAAAAATGATTTGTACTAATCCAGATTTAATTGTTGATAGAGGTGACAAGAGAGAATTATGTGCAGGGTCAGTAGCATTAGTTTTTGAAAAAATGGGAGGAGAAGTTGTGTATTTTGGAAAACCTTTTCCTGAAGTCTATAATCAATCAATTGATAATAAAGAAAAAAAAGTTTTATCAATTGGCGATAATTTAAATACAGACATAAAAGGAGCAAATTTTTTAAATTTTGATTCATTACTAATATCAAATGGTGTTCATAAAAATGAAATTAAAAAAGAAGGAATTGACATAGTTTCAAAAAAATATGAAGTCGTTGTAAATTTTATTCAAACAGAACTTAAATGGTAAGAAATGAAGTTATATAAAAATTTTAATATTTTAAAAAATCACAAAAGATCTATCATTTTAATTGGAAACTTTGACGGTGTTCATCTGGGCCACCAAAAATTATTTAAATTAGCAAATAAATATAAAAAAAAATTTAACTTAAAAATTGGTGTATTAACATTTGAGCCAATGCCCAAGATGTTTTTTAATAAAAATATTAAAAACTTTAGAATTTCAAGCATCATTCAAAAAAATATAATTTTAAAAAGCCTAGGAGTTGACTTTATAATTACAAAAAAATTTGATAAAAAATTTTCTAGAATTAAATCTAGTTTTTTTATTAAAGAAATATTATCTAAAAAATTAGAAGCAAAATATATATTTGTTAGCAATAATTTTAAATTTGGAAATAAAAGAGAGGGAGATGTTAATCAATTAATTAAAAATGAAATAATCTACGACTATAAAATAATAAAACCTCAACCATTAATGTTAAGTCAAAAAGTTATTTCTTCGACATATATTAGATCACTTTTAGAGAGTGGTAATTTAAAAAAAACTAATAAACTATTAGATAGAAATTGGTCGATTGAAGGAACAGTTCAAAAGGGTAGACAACAAGGAAAGAAGATTGGTTTTCCAACCTGCAATATAGATGTTAAGGACTACGTTATTTCGAAGCCTGGGGTCTATGCTGTTAAAGTAAAACGAAAAAACTCCAATAAATATTTGAAAGCCATTGCAAACTTAGGTTATAGGCCCACTTTTAACCAAAAAAAAATATTATTAGAGGTACATATTTTTAATTTTTCTGGAAATCTTTATAATAAGTATTTATCAATTGAATTTACAAAATTTATTAGAAAAGAAAAAAAATTCAAAAACGTTAATCAATTAAGAAAACAAATTCAAAGTGATCTAAAAGTTGCTAAAAGAAGTTAAAATGAGCAAAGAAAATATAAATTTACCTAAAACAGCCTTCTCCATGAAAGCTAATTTACAAAATAAAGAGCCTGAAATTTTAGATTATTGGAAAAAAATTGATCTGTATAAAGAGTTAAGAATATCAAATAAAGGTAAGGAAAAATTTATACTCCACGATGGCCCTCCATACGCAAATGGAAACATTCATATGGGTACAGCTTTAAATAAAATTTTGAAAGATATAATTGTTAAGTTCCATCAAATGGATGGAAAAGATTCAGTATATGTTCCAGGATGGGATTGCCATGGTTTACCTATAGAATGGAAAATTGAAGAACAATACAAAAAAAATAAAAAAAATAAAAATGAAGTTCCTATAATAGAATTTAGGAAAGAGTGTAGGGAGTTTGCTCAAAAATGGATTGAAGTGCATAAAACCCAATTCAAGAGGTTGGGTGTTGTAGGTGATTGGGATAATCACTACGCTACTATGAGCTTTGATGCAGAAGCACAAATCGTAAGAGAGTTAGGTAAATTTTTAAAAGAAGGAAGTCTTTATAGGGGATTCAAACCTGTTCTTTGGTCAACAGTTGAAAAAACTGCATTAGCAGATGCAGAAGTTGAATATCAAGATCATAAATCAGATACTATCTATACTGCCTTTCCTGTTAAAAAAACAAACTTAAAAGAACTAGAGGGAACAGAAATTGTTATATGGACAACTACCCCTTGGACAATCCCAGCAAATAAAGCTTTAGCCTACAACGAAGCCTTAGACTATTTAGTAATTCAATTAAATAATGATGGAGATTTCAAAAATAAAAAGATAGTGATTGCTGAAGCACTATTAGATTCTGTAATTAAAGACTGCGATATCAAGAATTATAAAGAAATTAAAAAATTTAAAGGAAAAGATTTTAAGGATACTATATGTAGTCATCCATTTTTAAACCTTGGTTATGACCATGAAATTCCAATGCTCGAGGCAAGATTTGTTACAACTGAACAAGGAACGGGCATTGTTCATTGTGCACCCAGTCATGGCCCAGATGATTTTAACCTTTGTTTAAAACATGGCATTAAAGCAATTGAGACAGTTGATGGAGACGGAAAGTATACAAAAAATATTCCTTTATTTGAAGGAACTCATATTTTTAAAGCAAACCCAATTGTTATTGAAAAATTAAAGGAACAAAAAAAATTGTTATCTAATGGAGAGCTAATCCACTCTTATCCACATTCATGGAGATCAAAAGCACCACTTGTTCATAGGGCAACCCCACAGTGGTTCATTTCAATGGAAAGTCATGATCTAAGAAAAAAAGCACTAAAGGCTCTTGATGACACTAAATTTTACCCAGATAAAGGAAGGGAGAGAATAAAAGCAATGATAGAGACACGACCAGATTGGTGTGTTTCAAGACAGAGAGTTTGGGGAGTGCCGTTACCTATATTTGTTCACAAAACTACTAAAGAAATTTTAGCTGATGACGAAGTAAATGAAAACATCGCAAAAATTTACGAAAAAGAGGGATCCGATTGTTGGTTCTCTGATGACCCACAAAGATTTCTAGGAGACAAGTATAAAGCAGAAGATTATGATAAAATGAGTGATATTGTTGAGGTATGGTTTGATAGTGGCTGTACGCACGCATTTGTTCTAGAAAAAAGAAAAGATCTTCAATGGCCTGCATCAATGTATTTAGAGGGATCTGATCAACATAGAGGTTGGTTTCACTCATCATTATTAGAATCATGTGGGACAAGAGGTAGAGCCCCCTATGAATCAATCTTATCACATGGGTTTGTTGTGGATGGCAAAGGTCTTAAAATGTCTAAGTCAGTGGGCAACGTTATTGCACCTGAGGATATTTTAAAAAAATATGGAGCTGACATCTTAAGAATATGGGTGGCCTCATCAAATTATGAAGAGGATTTAAGAATCGATTATTCAATTTTAGAACAACACGCAGATTCCTACAGAAAAATTAGGAATACTTTTAGGTATTTATTGGGAAATTTAAACGATGAGTTTGAAATCATTGATACTGAAAAATTAGATTTAAATGAATTGCCGGAATTAGAACAATATATGCTTCATAAAGTTTACAATTTAAACGAAAACTATAAAAACTACTTTAAATCATATGATTTTCACAATCTATACAAAGAACTTTTAAATTTTTGTACAGTAGATCTGTCTGCGTTTTATTTTGATATTAGAAAAGATGCTTTGTATTGTGATACAAAAAATTCTAAAAAAAGAAAAAGCTGCATCATTGTATTAAATATTATTCTAGAATCCTTACTTAAATGGTTTGCACCTATACTTTCATTTACAACAGAAGAAATCTTTATGTTAACAAACAAGAATAAAAAAAGTATTCACTTAGAAAAATTTATTAAATTTCCAAAGTTTTTTGATAATAAAAGATTAAATGAAAAATGGTTAGAATTAAAAAAAATTAGAGATATTTGCAATATTAGTATTGAAGCCAAAAGAGCAAGCAAGGAAATTGGATCAAGCCTAGAAGCAAATTTGACCATTAGTTTAAATGATAAATTATTGAAGATCACAGAGGGTACAAATTTTGCAGAATTATGCATCACATCTAATGCAAAAATTGAAAAAACAGAAACAAAAGAGGTAACCGCCATAACAGCAAAGGCGGAAGGAAAAAAATGTTCAATATGTTGGAAGATTAATAAAAATGGATGTGAAAGACACTCCATTTAAATAAAATTTTAATGCTGAAAAAAAAACTTAAGAACATCTTGTTAGATACAACACTTGTTTTATTCATTTTTTTTATAGACAGGATTTCAAAAATTTCTATCCTTAAAATAGCTGAATTAGAAAACGTGGTTGATATTTATATTTCTCCATACTTAAACTTCTATCTTATTTGGAATAAAGGAATTGCATTTGGGCTATTTTCGTTTGAAGAAAATTTTATTTATGACTTAATAAGTTTAACCATTTTTATAATAAGTATTGCAATTATAGCTATGATTACAAAGTCATCTGGGGTTAAAAAATATGTATTAATTTGTATATTGGGAGGTGCTATAGGCAATCTTTTTGATAGAATATACTATTCTGCAGTACCTGATTTTATAGATTTTCACATAAATAATCATCACTGGTTTATATTTAATGTGGCAGATATATTTATTACATTAGGTGTGTTTTGCCTTATTTATGAAGAGATATTTTTATATAAGAATAAATAATGAAAAAAAGTTTTAAATTAATTTTTACTCTGATTATATGTTCAAGCTTTATATCTGCATGTGGCAGTATAAAAGATGGTTTTGTAGGAAATAAAAAAAATAATTCTGATGAATTTCTTATTGAAAAAAAGAATCCATTAGTGCTACCCCCAAAATTTGGCGAATTACCATTACCAACGAGTTTAGTTAACAAAACTAATAAAGAAAAGAAATTTGATTTGAAAAAACTTATTGATGAAAAATCAGGCGTAAAAAAATCTACATCAACTTCATCAACTACTGGTAACTCTTTAGATAAAACAATTTTAGAAAAAATCAAAAATAATTAATGTTAACAAAAAATATTAATTTTAAGAATTTTAAATCTAAAAAAAAAAATAAAAAAATCAAAAAAGATCTTGCCAACCTATTGGTAGAAAAAAATATTATACTTAAATCTTTAAGTGAAAAGTATAAGTATAATTATACTAGAAAAATTATATCAAAATTCAATAAATATACTAACCTGAGAGTCATAGGTATGGGTGGTTCAATTTTGGGTGCAGAAGCAATCTATGATTTTCTGAAAGATAAAATAAAAAAAAATTTTTATTTCACCAATAATCTTAAGCCAATAATAAACTCCTCTTATAAAAAAAAAAAATATCTTAATTTAATCATTTCAAAATCTGGCAACACACTTGAAACGATATCAAACTCAAATATTATTATTAACAAAAAAGATAAAAATATTTTTATTACTGAAAACAAAAAAAGTTATTTATATTCACTAGCTGAAATTTTAAAAGCTGAAATTGTTCATCACAATAATTTTATAGGGGGAAGATATTCTGTTTTATCAGAGGTAGGAATGTTGCCAGCAGAGCTTATGGGACTAAATATAAGAAAATTTAAACAACTGAATAATTTAGTTAAAGATAAAAAATTTGTAAATGAACTGATAACGAGTGTGACTAATACGCTTTATTTTATTAAACAAAAAAAATTTAATTCAATTATTCTCAATTACAATGTGAGTTCAGAAAGTTTATTTAAATGGTACCAACAATTAATTGCTGAAAGTTTAGGAAAAAAAGGTGTAGGAATTCTACCAATAATTTCCACCATGCCAAAAGATAATCATAGTGTTATGCAACTTTATTTGGATGGTCCAAAAAACAACTTTTTTACTTTTTTTCATGTAAAAGAAAAACAATCTAGTCGAATAAAAAATAACTCACTTCTTTCTTCTTATGGTTATTTAAAAAATAAAAATTTGGATAAGATTATTTTTTCCCAGAAATTAGCTACTGAAAAAGTATTTTTAAGCAAAAATTTACCCTTTAGAAGCTTTGAAATAAAAAATAAAGATGAAAAAACCCTTGGTGAATTATTTTGTTTCTTTATTTTAGAAACAATCTTACTTGGAAGAGCATTGAATGTTAATCCTTACGATCAGCCATCTGTTGAATTAATTAAAAAAGAAACAAAAAAAATACTATTTTAAACATAATTTCCGAAAATTACCTTTGATATACCATAGTTTTTTTCTTCAATAATTTTAAATTTTTCTGGAAATTTATCTATTTCTTTTTTATGTCTATGTATAATAATAATTCCTTCTCCATCAAGTATATCAAATTTAGCTATATTATTTAAAATAGATGATAAATTTTTCTCTTTGTAGGGTGGATCCATAAAAATAATATCAAACTTTTTTTCAAAAATATTAAAGTTAAGATTCTCAGTTATATTGTCCGTAATTATTCGTGAACTTCTTTGGTAATTTAGGTTTGAAATATTTTTTTTTAGAATAGGCAAAACACTATTATAATTTTCCACAAAAGTTAAATTTGAAGACCCTCTTGATAAACACTCTAAACCAAAAGAACCAACACCCGAAAATAAGTCTAAAACATTTGAATTTTCCAACCTTACATTAAATTTATTTGAATGAGTTATAATATTAAATATCGACTCTTTAGTTAAATCCTTAAGTGGTCTCGTATTAAGATCCTTGGGCTCAAAAATCTTTTTTCCCTTAGAGTTTCCAGATATTATTCTCATTCATCTATCACTTTATATCCAATGTCTTTTCGATAAAATCCATCTTTCCAATTAAGAGAATTAATTGAATTCATTATTTTTGTTCTGGCTAATAGGTAATTTTCGGATAAACAAACAAAATTCAAAACTCTTCCGCCAATAGCAAAAATTTGTCCTTTTTTTATAGTTGTACCCGCATGATAATAGTACTCATCTTCATTAGACTTAATCTTGTTTAAATTTTTTATTAATACATTTTGTTTAAATTTTTCTGGATATCCATTAGAACACAAAACAACACATAAACTTTTTTTGTTATGCCATTTTATTTCAGTCTCACCCAGTTTTTCATTGCAACAAGATAAAAATATTTCTAATAAATTTGATTTCAATTTGGGCAAAATGGTTTGACATTCAGGGTCTCCCATTCGTACATTATATTCAATCAAGTAGGGCTCATTATCTGTAATCATTAATCCTACATATAGAAAACCTTTATAATTTATTCCAATTTCTTTAAGTCCTTTTAATGTGGGTTCTATTATCCTTGTTATAATTTTTTTATCTAACTCTTCATTAATTAGTCTCGAAGGAGAGTAGGCACCCATACCTCCAGTATTTTTCCCTTTATCACCCTCTAACACTCTTTTGTGGTCTTGCGCAGTATCAAATTTTCTAATTGTCTTACCATCAGTGATAATAAAGTAACTCATTTCTTCTCCTTTAAGAAATTCCTCAATAAGTAAATTTTGTGCCGTACCAAATTTCCCAGCAAAAATTTCTTTTATGGCTAATGTAGCTTCCCTAACATCCTCACATATATAAACTCCTTTACCGGAAGCTAATCCATCTGCTTTAATAACTAGAGGGTATTTAGTTTGATTTACAAATTGTGTTGCGTCGTTAATATTTTTAAAAATACCAAATTTTGCTGTGGGAATACCATGTTTCTCACAAAGATTTTTTGTAAAAATCTTAGAGCCCTCGAGTTGAGAGGCAAGTCTACTAGGCCCAAAAACCTTTATATTATGTGTTTCTAAAAAGTCTACTACACCATCCACTAGAGGCTTTTCTGGACCAACTACAATCAAATCAATTTTATTTAATATTATAAAATCTTTTAATTCATTAAAATTTTCTAGGTTTAGTGAAATATTTTCAGCAATTTCGGCTGTTCCTGCATTTCCAGGAAAACAATATATCTGTTTAACATTATTTATATTATTTAAAGCACAACAAATAGCATGTTCGCGTCCACCACTTCCAATTATTCCAACTTTCATGTATTAGTATATAAACTAAAAATGAATAAAAAATTAGCTAAAATAAAATATTTACCAAATAATTTTCAAATTATTGAAGAAGGTGATTATGTAATTTGTGCCGTATCAGGAAAGAATATTAACCTTGAAGAACTCAATTACTGGAATGTTGACTTACAGGAACCATATTACTCGTATGAAGAGGCAGCAATAAAAAGAGAGAGTGAATAAAGATTTCTATTTCCAGCGATTATGAGACCATATCCATTGTTCAGGATTCTTTATAATTAATTTTTCTAATACATGGTTTAAGTCAAGAGTTATTGACTCAATAGTTTCTTGGTTGGAATATGCCAAGGGTTCATAAACTGTTAATTTGAAAGTAGTATTCTTAATTCTTTCAATATAAATAGGAACTACTTTACATTTAAATTTCTTTACAAATTGAGCAGGAATAGTTGTGGTAAAAGCCTCATGTTTGAAAAAATTAGACTTAATACCCTGTGTAACTCTTTGGTCAATCATTAATGCTATAGATGTTTTACTTTTAAAAAATGAAAGCAATTGTCTGGTTCCAGAAATTCCTTTTTTAATTTGATTTTTACATATATATTTTTTACGAATTCTTTCCATTATAAAATTTAAAAATTTATTATTAAGAGGTCTATAGACAACTGCTAAATTAATACCAGATCTCTCAATTTGCATCGCCATTAATTCAAAATTATTAAAATGTCCCGAAATAAATATTACAGGTTCATTGCTTAGCCTAATTCTTTCTAAAATTTCATGCCCCTTAATATCAATATTATTTTTATACTTTGATAACCTAAAGTCTTTTATAAAAATATATTCAGCAAGAATTTTTCCATAGTTATTCCACATTTTTTTTGTGATTTTTTTTACTTCAATTGGTGATAAATCTGGAAATGCCTTCAATATATTCAATTTAATTAAATTCTTAGATCTAAAAAGTGGTCCAATAAAAGATATAATCTTACCTGAAAGGTAAGATGCAAAACTTAGTCCTAAAATTTTAAATATTAGAAAAAGAGTTGAAATTATCAAAAATTGAATAAAGTATTTTATAGATTTCATATATTTAATTTTAAATAATTAATTAATTCTATTTCATTTTTAATTTTAAGATCAATTTGTAAATATTTAATGTCATCATTATTACTTGAATTGATTTTGGTATAATCTTTTTCTGTAGTTATAATCTTAGCATTTAATTTTTGTGCTTGCGCTTTAATTTTATCAATATCAACTTGTGTATAAATATGATGATCTGGAAAAATAATTTCTTTTATAATACTAAAATTATATTTTAATAGCGTTTCTTTAAAACTGTCAGGATTTCCAATACCAGAAAAAATTAAATATTTTTCATTAATGTCAAATTTTTCAATATTAATAACAACATAATTAGATTCAAAAATTTTAATAGTTTTGTTATATTTCTTTATTAGTGATCTTAAGTTAGAATTATCAATTTCATTTCCATTAATAAATGCAGCATCATACTTTTTAATACTTTCTATTTTTTCCCTTAAGGGACCTGCTGGGATCAAAAGGCCATTACCAATCCACTTTATATTATTAAAACATACAAATTCTAAATCGTAATTAATTGATCTATCTTGTAGACCATCATCAAAAATAACCACATCAATGTTATCTCTTATAGCTTTATCAAGAAACATGTTTCTATTTTTTAAACAGTATAGCTTTGTTTTCTCGGCAAGCATTTTTTGCTCATCAACATGATCTGCATAAAATTTTTTCATTGTAGCGGTTTTAAATTTTAGGCTATTTAAAATTTGATAAATTTTTATTGTTAATGGTGTTTTTGCAGTGCCACCTACATATATATTTCCAATACAGATTTTTTTAATTTTCGAATTTTTTATATTATTTTTTTTTAACTTTAAGAAAAAATTATTTATAATTAGAGGAAATGTAAATGGTAATAAAAGATAGGATATAAAAATAGGCTGTTTATAATCCCAAAATTTAGGTTTTTTTAATTTCATCTTTTTTAATATAAAAATTTATCTCGTTTAAAGTAGATTTTAAAATTTTATTTCCAAGTTTTTTAATCTTTAATTCTAAATTTTTAGTTTCATTTTTACTATTAAATATTTTATTAACATTGATGGCTAATTGATTAATACTTAGAATTTTAATTGATACTTTGTGCCTTCTTAAAAGAGCATAAATTTCATTAAAGTTCCAAATATTTGGACCGTGTATAATTTTACACCCATACCTCGCTGCTTCTAGAGGGTTTTGTCCTCCATGGTTAATGAGTGACCCTCCTAAAAATACAGTTTTACAAATTTTAAAGAATGATTTTGTTTGACCAAAAGAATTTACCAAGTATATGTCCGTTTCTTTATCTATCTTTTTTTTTGAGTCGTGTAGGTGAATTTTCAGGTCTAATTTTTTAATCTCAGTAGTAATCTCTTTTGTTCTGTGAATGTGCCTTGGTATTATAATTGTTAGTAAGTTTTTATATTTACTTTTAAGTTTCTTGTGAGCAATGGCGCAAATTATTTCTTCATTATCATGTGTGCTTGAAGCACACCATATTTTTTTAGATGATAAAAATTTTTTTAAATTTTTTTTTAAATTATCAGAATATTTTTCGCTTTCTGCAAATTTAAGATTTCCAATATATTTTATTTTTCTAGCTCCTAAGATTTTGAGATATTCTTTAGATTTAAGATTTGAAGATAAGCATAGATCAAATTTTTGAAAAATAATTTTTGCATATGAGGAAAATATTTTCCACTTTTTTAAAGACTTACTGGTAATCCTTGCATTAATTAGGATCAATGAGATAGAACTTTTTTTAATATTAGTAATCATGTTTGGCCAAATTTCAGAATCTATAAAAATTGCATTAGAAGGTTTCCAGTAGTTTAAAAATTTTTGAGTGTGATAGTTAGTGTCTATAGGAAAAAATTGATGAATTGTTTTTTTTAATCTATAATTTAATAAAATCTTTGATGAACTTAGTGTATTTGTTGTAATTAAGATTTGTTTTATTTTTTTATTTTTTTCTAATTTTTCTATTAAAGGAATTATACTTAAGATCTCACCAACACTAGCACCGTGAAACCATACCAACTTTCCTTTAATTTTTTTTTTGGTGTAAAATCCAAATTTTTCTTTGAATCTAGTTGGATGCTCTTTTTTTTTAAACAACCTAATAATAATAATCAAAGGAGAAAAAACCAAACTTAAATTTATAAATATTTTATAAATGAGAAACATTAAACTTTTCTGATTTGTTTTTCATAAAAGTTTTTGTAAACAGGTGAATTAACTAAAAGCTCATTATGTGTTCCTTCACCCACAACATTTCCAGAGTCTATTACATAGATTTTATCTGAGTTAAGAATAGTTGAAAGTCTATGGGCAATAACAATTGTTGTTCTATTTTTGGTTAAAAAATTTATTGCTTCCTGAATTTTATTTTCAGTTTCAGCATCTAGCGATGAGGTTGCTTCATCTAAAAGAATTATTTGACTCTTTTTTAACATGGCTCTAGCTATGGATAGTCTTTGTTTTTCACCGCCAGATAATCTTGTTCCGTTTTCTCCAATAATTGTTTCATATTTATTTGGTAATTTTTCAATGAATTCACTAGCAAAAGAATGTTTTGCTGCTTCCTCAATCTCTTTTTGACTAGCATTGAAATTCGCATAAGCAATGTTATTTTTAATAGTGTCATCAAATAAAGTTGTGTCTTGACTTACTAGAGAGATATTTTCCCTCAATGAACTAATGGTATTTTTGTAAATTGACTGATTATCAATCTGAATATCTCCCGCAAAGGAGTCATAAAATCTAGGAATTAAATTTAAAATTGTAGATTTTCCCGCTCCACTGTGACCAACTATTGAGGTCATTTTTCCACCTAGCATTTTTAAATTTATAGAATTTAGTACATTTTTTACTTCCTGATTATATTTGAAGGAAATATTCTTAAACTCAATATTCCCATGACTGACATTTAAATTTTTATCATTAATATTTTCAACTAATTCTGATTTTTCGTCTATTATCGGTAGTAATCGTCTTGCTGCTGACAAGCCTTGATTAATGGTAATGTTTAAAGTAGCAAGTGCTCTTACAGGTTGATACGCCAGCATCATGGCTGCGAGAAATGAAAAGAAATTATTAATATCTATCTCATTTTTTAGAACAAGTTTTCCAGAATAAAAAATTAAAATTGCTATCATAAAACCTGTAAGAGTTTCCATTATGGGTGAAGATCTTACATAGATAGTAGAAATTTTTTTAGATTTTTCTTTTGCCTCATTTATAAATACCTCAGCTCTAGTGTTCTCATATTTTTCTTGTTGAAATATTTTTATAAGTTTGTGATTTTTGAATAATTCTATTAAATAAGTATTAAGAATTCCAGCTTTTTGCATTTGTTCAGTTGCAACTTTACCAATTCTTTTACCTAAAGTTCTGGCTGCAAATGTTGCAAGTGGTATCATTATAATTGCTATGAGAGAAAGTTTCCAATTTTGAAAAAACATCACAAAAAGTAAACCAATTAAAGTTAAGCTATCTTTAAATATATTTAGAACTGCGGTACTGATTAAGTTAGTTATATGAGTAACATCATTAGTTATGCTTGATATAAATTTTCCAGTATGTTGGCGATCTATTAATTTTGTATCAGCAGATATTAGGTTACCAAGCATATCACACTGTATGTCTTTTTTAACTTCTTCAGAAACATCTATCATTAAAACTTTTGCTATATATAAAGACAATCCTTTTGTAGCAAATGCTATAATGATAAAAATTGGAATAATTAATATTAGTGTTTGATCTTTTTCGATAAATATTTTTTTAATTGCTGGATCAAGAAGATATGCAATTGCAGAGGTGCTTGCAGCAACCAACATTGCAAAAAACACTGATAATAATATTTTTTTTAAATGTTTTCTTGTGTAATTAAAAAAAAGTCTTTTTAAAATATCTATTTCTTTCATTAATAGCCTAAACCTTCCCAACTAGAATATTAAACAAAACAATCAAACCAAGTAAGTTATTACTTTTAAAAATATTTAAACAATTTTTTGGGTTTCTTGAGTCAAAATTATAAATCTGATAAAAAAATAAATGTAGAATGGGCATAGTTAAAAAGAAATAAAATAATGAGTTAAATTTCATAAGAACACCTATTCCAATTAAAGAAATCATAAAAATTAAGTAACATAGTACCAAAAATTTTTTTGGGTTATTTTTAAACTTTATTGAAGTCGATTTTACTCCTATTATTTCATCGTCTTTTATGTCTTGATATCCGTATATTGTGTCGAAACCTAGTGTCCAAAATATGGCTCCAAAGTAGAATATTATGGCCACTAAATCTACTTGGCCTTTCATACAAGCCCATCCAAGAATTAAGCCATAATTAAAAGTAATACCTAAAAAAAGTTGGGGCCAGTAAATATATCTCTTCATTAAAGGATAACTAAAAGCTAAAGGCATAGATCCTAATGCTAATATAATAGTAAGATTATTAAAATTTAATAAAACTAATAAACCTAAAAAACATAAAAAGATTACATATAGCAATCCAAGTTTTACAGATATTTCCCCTGATGCTATAGGTCTATTCTTAGTTCTTGAAACTTTTTTATCAAAATCTCTATCTAAAATATCATTCATGATACATCCTGCTGATCTCATTAATACAGAGCCCAAAAAAAACAAAGTAAGGTAAAAAAAATAATTATTAAGATTATTTGAAAAATTATAAGCAAGTGTTAAGCCCCATGAGCAAGGCCAAAATAACAGCATGAAACCAATTGGTTTTTTTAACCTTACTAATTCAATAAAGAGACTTATTTGTTTCATAATAATTTACTTGTAAATAACAAAGGCTAGTTTCATAATCAAACTGATTCGTATGAATATAGATTACACAGTCACAGCACTAATGTTTCCAGCAATACCTTTGCTTATGAATATCTATAGTAATAGATTTCACTCATTAAGTAAGCTTATTAGGCAGCTTCATGATGAACATGTCTATGAAAACCACGTTCCACCTGAATGGAAAAAGCAATTTATGAATTTAAATGGAAGAATAGTTCTCTTGAAATGGACAATAATGTTCGCTGCGTTTGGCCTTCTGTTCAACTTGTTAACTGTTTTTGCTCTTTATTTGAATGAAATTTTTGTAGCAAGAATAATCTTTGGGTCATGTTGTTTGTCTATGATGATTTCAATTATTGTTTTTTTAAGAGAAATTCAAGTATCTACAAATGCACTTAAATGGCATATGTCTGACATGGATGTTGATTTAGATTAATTAGGAATAATTACAGCAGGCCCAGTTAACAATCTTTCTTCCAATTCTTCATGTGCTTTTTTTGCGTCACTAAGAGGATATCTTTTTGAAATTTCAACTTTAAATTTTCCTGATAATACAGCTTCAAAAACTTTTTTTGCAGATTCAACTAATTCACCTCTTGTCATTGTATAGTGTGCAATTGATGGACGAGTAAAAAATAAACCTTTTGCATTAATATGTTTCTTTACATCTATAGTATCAACGTAGCCTGATGCGTTACCAAAAGCTACCATCATGCCTCTAACCTTTAATGTTTCAATTGATCCATCAAATGTTTTTATACCAACACCGTCATAGACAACATCAACTCCATTTTTTCCTACAATCTTTTCTACTTCTTCAACAAAATTTGTATCAGTGTAATTTATTACATGATGACAGCCATTTTTTTTAGCGATCGCTTCTTTTTCTTTAGAACCAACTGTTCCGATAACTTCAGCTCCCAATGCATTTGCCCATTGACATAAAATTTGACCAACACCACCAGCCGCAGCATGATATAAAACTTTGTCACCTTTTTTAATAGGGTAAGCTCTGTGTAATAAGTATTCGGCAGTAATTCCTTTAAGCATAATACATGATGCAATTTCATCTGAAATTTCTTCTGGTACTAAAACTAATTTTTCTTGAGGAAATAATTGTTTTTCAGAATAACTACCAATTGGCATTGAAGAGTGAGCAACTCTGTCACCAACTTTAAATAGATCAACTTTAGAACCAACTTCTTCAATTATCCC
>Ga0308016_10000764_pt1 | contig 16106 bp, 17 predicted proteins | sample Neamet233_FD_203129 | JGI IMG/M metagenome (GOLD analysis project Ga0308016, IMG submission 203129) | Marine microbial communities from water near the shore, Antarctic Ocean - #233 | ecosystem: Environmental > Aquatic > Marine > Unclassified | place: Southern Ocean | collected 2014-07-28
ATGTTAGATACATGTATCAAAATACGACGAGAATTCATGAGAGAATGTTACAAATCTTGCAGTAACGAAATATCAGGAGATGATATTCATTACCGTTTTTTATTGATTTTGTACATACTGAAAGGGACATTGATACGAACTATACAAGATGTACATGGGGATAAATTTAAAGAGTTGATACGATAAGTATGGTATCCATCATTAATTTGGGGAATAAAATCCAATCCATGTGCCTCGAAGCATCACTCCTGGGAGTGTCGAGAGGTTCAAACTTTAATCATTTGAATTAATATCCATCTTTTCCAATATACAATAGGCACCTCAGAGTGGTGCCCTTGCAGGTGTGAACGTATCCAGTCTCAACTGTGCTCGCAAACTACGATTTTTCATCATGCTAAAAGGACACCCATTGGCCAACAACCACTTCATGTTCTCAAAGCTTCCATTTTTCTCAGCCTTTTGAAACGTCATTCGTCCAAATGTACCCCCATTGGCCAACAACCACTTCATGTTATCAAGGTTTCCATTCAATGCAGCAGCATTAAACACAACATTTTTTTCGTTACTATCATGGTTCCATAAATGATGTATTATACCATTATTGTTCAAACTACCCCCATTTTCCGAGATCCATTGAATGTTCTCAAGATTTCCATGCAATGCAGCATTAAAAATACAAGAATTCCCCGAATCCGGACTCAGCCCCCCACCATGATAAGAACATCTATACCCATTGGCCAATAGCCACTTCATGTTATCAAGGTTTCCATGCAATGCAGCAGCATTAAAAGAATACCTGGAAATCGAACACCCAATGGACAATAGCCACTTCATGTTCTCAAGGCTTCCATGTTCTACAGCCTTTTGAAACGTCATTCGTTCAAATGTACCCCCATTGGCCAATAGCCACTTCATGTTATCAAGGTTTCCATGAAATGCAGCAGCATTAAAAGAACTCCCAAAAGGACACCCATTGGCAAATAGCCACTTCATGTTATCAAGGTTTCCATGAAATGCAGCAGCATTAAAAGAACTCCCAAAAGGACACCCATTGGCAAAGAGCCACTTCATGTTCTCAAGGCTTCCATGTTCTGCAGCATTCTCAAAAGCATACTTATTCAAAAAACACCCATTGGTACACCCATTGGCCAATAGCCACTTCATGTGACTAGGGTTTTCATACCCTGCAGCAGATTGAAAATGTATATTTTCAACTTTACACCCCATTTCTACCAATTGTTTCATACACCCTATAGTTCCAACCCTGCTTGCTATTTCCAATCCGTGCCGAGGAATATATCCGCTCTCAATGGCTTCCTTGAGTCGACTCTCGCTTTTGTAAATATTATCATAATATGTCCGTGTAGTCTTCATACGAGTCCACTCCTTGCAAATAGTACCCCTGTACATGAATTCTCCATCGTTGCAGAAAGAGTTTATGATCTTGTTCGTGTCTTCATTGAGAAGGATTTCAGCCATTATTGAAGAGGGGGTAGAAAAGTTGTGATGAGATGGGGGGGCGTGGTGTCAAAAATAAAATGTCTGGAACATCATCGTTGGTTTTATCCATCGAGCCAGAGTTGGAACACACTTCGATAAGGCGAAGACCATTGTGTCATTTCAAGAATTGTTTTTTTTTGTTTTTTTAATTTCCCTATACCATTTCCGTTATAGAAATCTTAGAAGGACCCTTAATCTCCTTAACCTTTTTCCAACAAAACTTCCCGATATAAATAAGAAGTAGTGAAAAAACCTCCAATGCTAGCAAGGCAATAACACTGTCTGAGATATCAGAGAATTGAAACGTGTTCTTTGACCGGAATTCGGTAAAGATCAATAGTGTACATTCCAAACAAGTCCCAGAAAACCATATTAAAGCATCACTCATTTGACCAATTCGTGTTCTCCCAGTATTACGAGCATATAGGATGCCAAGTATAAACCCAACAACACTTGTAAAAATAACCAATACAATTAAAGTTATACACAGGAGTGTATCCTTTCTGATGTTGCTGAGGCCCAGTTCCTCATTACCCTTGTGATTGAAAAATTCTTTAACAGTAAACAACAACGGGGCCGCAATAGCTGGGATCAAACTCTGTATGACCAGTATAAATACCCTTTTCTTACTGTTATAGAATTCTAAGTAGAATTCGACCATTTCAACAAAAAAAGAACCTATGATAACAAATAGAATAACTCTGGACAATTCCATTGATAGCTTAAACCACCCAATTCCAGCATACCTCTGCAAACCAAATGCTCCCCAAGAAGAACCATCACCAGATGAAAATTGGCAAAACTCAATTCCATCATGTTCTAACTTATACATTCGTAGATTTAGATTTAAAATATTCTCGTCAAGTTTAGGGTAACCTTCTTCGTCATCAATGCCACACTTTTTGAGGAAAAGAGAATATCCAGGCAACTCGTCACACTCGAATTTTGATACCAGAGGAGCATCACGTATAGAATCACTAAACTGAACTATGTTAGGATACCTTACTACAATTGGCCAATCCACAATATAGTCGTCTATACCCTCTGAGCCAATGTACTCGATATTTTTCGCGTTTTCAGCCACGTACTTGACATCCCTAAAATTATAGTATAAATTTGAACCGTCACAATCTATATCCTCGAAATTGAGAGATCCGTTTTCAACCGAGACACCCAGTGTCCATAGCGTAGATATGACCTCGAAAGCGATGCCTATAAAAAGTACGAGCTTCATTTCTTGAAAAGATGAGATGAAGGGAGATGAATGTTGTGATCGGTGGGGGGTGGTGGTATCCCCATCCGGTCAAAATAAATGTAGAAAAGCCTTTTACAATTTCAAGGGGACACGTGCCTTGAAACATCAATACTCCTGGGAGTAAGTCAAGTTTGTTTATAGTGCGTACACTTTAAAAAGGATATATTGGGGTGATTTGTCAAATAATTTTTTTTTAATATTCCCCATGTTATTAAATTATTACCCACTCAATTATTCCATAAAAGAATAAGAATAATAAAAGCTGAAGTCAGATTCCCAATCATCGCAGCAATCAACGCTATCACAAGATCCGTCCGACGCAATCCTACATGAAGTGTTTATAACACCTGTAGTACCCCCATGGCAAAGATACTCTTTATCCATATAAAGGAAGTTATCTACACAGTTACCCATAGCAACCTTTTCACAACAATCATAAGGAGAGCAAGCACCTTTATCAACAATCGAACAAGGAACTGATTCCCCATCAGACCCAAGAACAACAGCCTCTATTCCTCCCTCACACATGTCGAAACGGTCCATATTCAAAAAATTGTCATCACAATTCCCAACCATTCCTCCAGCACATGTTGAAGCGATCATACATATCGCAAAAAAGAAAGTAGAAAATCCAAACTTAGTCATGATTGGAATGTATGGAAAATATAGTGGTAGTTAATGTAACCATTACCAATCATAATATTAAATATTAAAAATCATTTTTAATATTAGGATTAGAATGATAATTAATAAATCCTTGGTGTTGGATATAACTTTCTGCAACGATTTGTATTGTAACAATCAATATGGAACAGATTATGGATATGATAACCACCATTTATATATTGTAAACATGAATATTAAGTAGGAACACCAATTCTAAACTGAAAAAATTCTTCCAATCCATCTTTATCGATCATGTACTTGATACCATATCTATCCTTGTATGCTGCCAAAAATGTAAACAATGCCCTGATGTTACATTGTGTTACACCATTATTATCTTTACACTTGATAGCACCTCTACCACACACAGCACGTGTGATAATTTTACTATGAACCCCTTCGTGGGTAGGTTCATTATTTGTGATAGTAGCAAATATATCATTAAGTGCCTTTCGACGAACTATTATATCCTTGTATCCATCTCCCTCATACACTGTGTAATCATATGTCATTTTCTTGAGCATATCGATTACAATGGGAAGATCTACTTTTATATCAAAATTTAAGAGGTGACTGAAATCTCCAGCCATTCCAAATGCAACTGCTAATATAAAATTATACTTCCTTTCCCCCCCTTTAATATTCCCTCTTATAAAAGAGTCTTTTGTCTTGATGTCTAGTTCTGTAGTTCTACCAACTTCTCTTAAATTTTCCACGAGCGGCATATGAACTGGTACCAAAGCTCTAAATTTGTTATGTTTTGTCTCTGAATAATATTCTTTCCGTCTCTTTTTCTTTTGTATGAATACTTCCGGGATGTCATCATCGACAATGTCACCTATGTCGCTCACAGAATCTATATCTAGATTAAGAGGATCAAAACAAGATCCTATTTCTCCCAATACACCGAGATCTTTATCTGATTCCAGTAGAAATCCTCCAATGCTAGATTCAAATTCGCCACATATCATGGTGAATGTATGATTGTGTGAATGGGTGCATCAATAACTATTCTTTTATTAATAATTAATTTTTATTCATCCCTCCATCTATCCTCATTGTCTTCAATTGGTAAAAACGCACGTGCTAATACGTGTTGCACAGGATACTTGTACATTTGACTGGTTGTTGTACCACCGGCTCCTCTATTAGGGATCTTGTGTGTAAACCCGTTCCAGTCAAATGGTGCAGATACAAGATAGTCTCCGGAAATCCAACCTCTTTCGTAACATTTTACGAATCCATCTGACCTAGCTAGTATGTAATTCTTCCCGAACATAACATTCTTGACAATGGTCGATGACATTTTCGGGAGTGTCATTTTTAGAATAGTGAACCATGTGTATATAAATAATCCATATTAAAAATTAAAAATCATATAGACACGTCCAATGATGGTATATAAAATTGTAGACTATAATCATAATATGAAGTTAACTAATAACAGAAGTGTCAAGAAAATTCTCCAGGACTTCCTAAAGGACCATGTAGAAAAGAACGAAGCATCTACAAATGAGATTAAAGAATCAAATAACAGTATTTTACTTGAGATCACACGTATGCAAAATGAATTTATGGTGAAAATGGATGAAAGGGAGAAGAAATCGAATGATAGAGAGAAAAGAGCAGAAGTTAGAGAAAAAAGATCAGAAGATAGAGAAGTTCGAGCAGATAGAGTAGTAAGAATAGAAGAGATGCTTAAAAACAAAGTATAGATTAACAGCTCTCATAGCTCAGTTGGCTAGAGCGGTCGCTTAGTAAGCGGCAGGTCCATGGTTCAACTCCGTGTGGGAGCTTCATTTTAAATTTTTTAAATAATTCATTTCATTTAAACTACGCTCGTCGCCGGCCCACACGTGTTTGCCGACCTTTTCTTACCCGGACCACACTTATAGTAAAATCCCACCGCACAAATAATACATATCGCACATATTACACTGAATACAATCCATGTCTCTTTCTTCCCAAATCCATCGTTACCACGATTATCATACACCGTAGTACCACCATTACCCACAGGGGAACTCATGGGGGAACCCGTGGGACTACTGGTCATGGGACTGGTCGTCGTAGGACTACTGGTCGTGGGACTGGTCGTCGTAGGACTACTGGTCGTGGGACTGATAGTTACTGGACTGTCAGTGGGACTATTGATGACCGGGCTATCAGACGCAATGGGGAACACTTCCTCCAACTCTTGGCAAAATACATCTCCTACATCCGAAAGAGTGTTAAAGCATGATTCTCCTCCAACATCTAGGACGGTAGAACCAATGGGGCTATCCAAGAACAACATCTGTGTAGTTTCAGACACATCTATCTCGTCAGACAAATCCAAAGAATTTCCAACAAACTGAATCGATTCCGAATTCTGGAACCTCATACCAATTCCCACGATTACATTGTTGTGGAAACGGATGTTCTTGACAGTATTCGAATCAAGAACAGTGGGCGTATCGGTACCTTCATATGTCCAAACCTCGTACTTCCCATTGTTTTCAAACACGTTTCCCTCGTATGTCAGATTCCTGGATCCCACAGAGATACGTGTACCGACCGAATTATTGTACACCCGGTTGTTACGAACTATACTATCCGAAGACTCTAGGAAGACTATTCCAGAATCACGGTTGTTGTAGATCTCATTATTCTCCACAATTACATGGTCACCAGCCACATGACTAAACACCCCGACCTTGGAATTGTACACCACATTATTGGAGATATTGAGACCAGTACACCACTTGCTCCCAATGATTCCATGGATCCCATTATTATAGACCGTGTTACCGTTAACCAAAGAATCGATGGAGTAGTCGTGGAAGTCGAACCCATATCCGATGTTGTCGTGGATGATGTTATTGGAACAGTTCCCGCTCCGGTGCCCAAAGCTGTAATGTCCATGCCACATGTCATGGATCTCCGAATCCACAATGTCTCCATAGATACCAACCATCTCCATCACCTCTGGGTTGGATTTGTCCGAACAGAATCCTCGAACCTTATAAGAAAGACCCCACGACTCCGAAGCGTAGTATCCTAGATGAGACACCTCCGATCGAATCACGTCAAGCCTTCCTTCTCCCATCTCATTTTTGGCAGAACCTTCACATGTCAGGTTTGACACTAGGCTCTCAGAAACACAGGAGATATACGAACGCCCGTCATCCACGTTCTCATCAGGCTTTTCGGTTGTAGGGTCCCATGATGTGATCTTCGAATCCTCGATGAGAATAGATCCTCCGTGCCCCCTCAAGTTCAAGAAGGTCTCAGCATCGCTCTTCAGCCGAACCTCCTTGTCCTTTATTGCCAGTGTGATGCCATCGAGGACATAGATGTCTTCCGTGATATAGTATGTAGAATTGTCCACCTTGTATATCGGGGGTGCACCTTGAAGCTGGTCAAACACGTAATCGATAGTGACACATGCTGTAGTCCTCTCGTCCACTACCGGTGATTCCAGATAAAGTCTCTTCGTAGTGGTTGCATACCTAATTGATACTTCTCCGAAAACACAGTCAGGTCGAGGGATGATGTTCATGATTTTTGGAGAGAGGAAGAGGAAGATAGATATTGTGATCGTGTGGGGGGGTGACCATTTTTTAATATTTAATGTAGGGGTTATATCGACACATTTCCCGGGTTTAGTATTGTAACGTTTTATATAATAATATATAATAGAATAGTATTCTTACTCATGCCTTGTTCAAAAAGATCAACTAGGCGGAAATTTTATGGATCTAAACCATGCGACAAGCTCGTAGCAACGAAAAATAGATTAGGTTCGTGTTGTTATCAGACTGATATACCATACCTTAAGAATGTCTCTGCTATTTACACACACAAGACAAGGACAACCGAGGAAGGATCTCCATTCATGGATGAAGTTGTAGAATATATTCGTAAATATCACATGCCTTCTGATGATGATGAGGTTGGAATTCGTCCAATGACTGAAAAAGGAATGAATCTTTTGATACTTGCCGAGAAATTCAGATCGAATGTCCCATTGAATATTTATCTCACGAAAGAATCTGGATTTATGCCGTTACCTGATTCAGCTGGACATGTCACATATATTGTCCAGGATTTACAAGATATCAAAGTTCCATCAAATAAGATGATGACAATCACTGGAAACACTTCTTCTGTCGTGTATGGTTCCATTGACTATTTCGACAATTCATCCGAAGATATAGTGAAACGTGTCAAAGGTTTAACATACTTAAAAGTAGATGTTCCTCTCGTTACAACCATTTCAGAAGCTGGACTTCTCAGGGATGTCGTCACAAAAATGATTGATCTGGGGAAATTGATTGCAAATGATATTGTATTTACAAGGACTGCTTTTAATTTCACATTTGTGTCGAGTACATTGTCTTCTGCTGATTCTATAAGGAGTTCACTGATTGATATGCCATTTGAAGATTATCCAAAAGGTTCTCTATATCAGGAACAAGTCGGTGATAGACGTATCACAATCCAGATTGTAAACAGTCAGTACAGGGACGTTGCATGTACTCTGAAGGTTGAGCAAGAAGAATCAGTCGAACAAATTGCTACGAGAGAATCGGGAGAAAGAACCAGGATAGAACTTGTCTCCCAACAATTGAGGGAACGAGATTCACTAAATACGAGACAACAAACTGCGATAAACGCGTTAGAACTTTCTCGTGAAGATGTGTCATATATTTCTCAAGACATACTACAGGTGTTACGACAACAGGGAACACCAGTTCATGAATCTTCATTACAGATGTTAAACGAACCAACCGAAGATGAGATGACCACACATATTTTAGAACAAGAGTACCTTGATGCTAAGCGTGTGATTGGGGGTACGTATACCAGATTAGAATACAGAAATTTGTTAAATAACGTCAAAAAAGCCGAACAGAACCTAAAAGAATGGGAAAAACGTTTCCCATTGACTTCGAGCCTGTTGACACCATCATTGAATGCAGTTGAGTCTACAAAACAAAAAGATCGTCTTGCAATAGGAGCAGTTCGTATTATGAGAGCTGGTAGAGAACAGGGAAGCAATGAAGAACGGAATAAGAGATTGGAAAGGATTAGATACCAGAAGAATCGTTCCGGAGCCGATCCTCATTTTGCCTTGAGAGAAGCCTCTAAACAAGTTCTTCTAGCAATAGGCATAAGTACACACGAGCTGAAGGGTTTTTTTGCCCATAAAAATGTTGTAAACGCTAGAAAAGTTTATACTGCTGCTTTTTCAATCAGAGGAAATTTAACTACAGCACATGCTCGTGTAATTGAAAATGCATCTTCCGAAAAGGCCAAGACAGAGTACCAATTGGGTGAATGGGAAAAGAAAGATAGACTTCTGGGAAATTTCATGGAAGCGAGTCTATTGTCGAGATCATCTTATACCCAACGGGAAACTCACTTTATACAACAGAGGACAGAGAGAAGTGAGATGGTAATTAACGAATATTATACGTTGTTATTATCTGATCAAACACAAGAACCTGGACAAGAACAACCTCAACAGAATACCAGTGTCCCATTGGTAGAACCAAGACCATCGAGAAGGATCCCTCGTTCCATCCCACCTGAAACAGTGCCATCAAGACTACCAATAGTAAATGTCCCCAAATTACCAACACAATCTGGAGATAAAGATATGTTGATGAACTCTATGGCAACCGATATCATCACATTCGAGGAAATGTCTGTGTCTGCTTATCTGGAACAGGACGCTAAGAATATGATTCTATTCGAAAGCAATTTCAAGCCTCATTTCACAAATATAGATGATTTAAGGGTAGCAATGGAAGATGGTATTGTGTATGGGTGTAAGAAAGTGAGTACACGACTAAGACAGACATTATCAAATGTCGATGTTAAAACCGAGTTGTTCAATGCTCGAAGGATAGGACCTCTTTCTGGATATATTGACGCAAAGAATTTGAAATCTGCGATCCATTCTGTACAAGAAGGATTATCTTCTAGAATGTTTTTGATTACAGAGAGTGTTCGAGATGTCCCAGCAGTAATCAGTAAGAAGGTTTTCAATCAGATGGACGACTTGGTTTCAGCAAACCATTGCCAGGCCGGTGCAGAGGGATCTGTTCACAATGTAATTCAGTTTGTTTTTTAATTATTAATATTATATATCGACTAAATTACCCACCACCACAATACTTAAGATGCCTAAACTATCTAATTTCGAGGAAAGTTTCCACATGATTGTGACGATGTCTACTATATATGCATTAGTGTTGAATAGTGTCTATTATAAAGGTGCTATTTCCGTGTGGGAATTTGGACTTGTAATGATGTGCAACGTGTTTACTATCAGAAGAATAATGTGTTATTATTAATATTTAATATTGGTAATTTTGTCACCCCATCCTTCTCACAAGTATCATGAAGCTTTTTATCCTAGCTTTTCTTTCATTCCTTTCTTCTGGTTCTTCTCTTGAACTAGAATCATGTGATAATCTTCATGAGGCTATTGATATGTCCATGTCTGGGAATGTGAATGTTACGATGCATCCTTTTGCGGATATTATCTGTGATAAATTCACAACGTTCACTCTTTCCGAATACAATCTGTATATTTCTTCTACAAATGATGACCCCAATCATACCTTCCATGGGAACGCGAATTTCCAGAACGTGAGGTTCAAGGTCGTCAATGGGGCCGAGCTTACATTTTCTACAGATGTACTTTTTGAAACACTGGAAGATAATGATGATGTCCGTGACGTCAACGGTGGAGCTTTTTACATTGGAAAAGGATCCAGTGTTCGATTCCTTAGTAACTTTGAAACGAAGAATATCGGAGTTAGGAGTGAGACAGAAGAAAGCAGTGATTTTGCTAATCACCAGAATGATGGGGGGTGTATCTGGAATAATGGTTATTTCCGTGTAGACGGAGAAGCTGTCATGGCTATGTGTAAGAACCAGGGTGGCGGAGAATCCAGCCCTGGAAGAGGAGGGGCTATCTTCAACGATGTTGATGGTTCCATTCTTTTTTCTAACGGTGTTGATATATCCGACGTTCGTCTCACGGATGATGAGGGGAATGATGGGGGAGGATTTTATAATTTCGGTAAGGTTGTTATTAAGGGGGATTCCAAGTTTTTCGACATGAGAGCCGAATCTGCAGGAGCTATATATAATGTAGAGGGTGCTGTTTTCAAGTTCAAGGAAAATGCTTCTGCTCTTTTCTACCAATGTAGGGCATTTGACGGGCACAGTGGTGCAATCATCAACAATGGACTGTTCAAGTTCTCTGGACCTGCACTTTTCATTTCTGGTTCTTCCGACTACAAGAGTTCTCAGATTTCTGTCGGTTCCAGTGGGGTGATGAAGATTAGGAAGAATTCGTACTTTTTCGACAATTCTTGCAGCGACCCTAATTGTGCTACCATTAATGTAGAAGAAGGTGGAGAGTTGAAGTTTTCTAAGACCACACAGTTTATAAATAGTGTGAGTAGGTACGGGGACATTATTTGTGAAGGCGTGTTCTTCGAGGAAGGAGAAGTGTGTATGGTTTAATTAATATATTAATTTAAAAATCTACCTACCTAATACCATGTTCTTGTTCTATTTTGGAACGAAGCTTGTCTAATTTATCCTCTGTGTCTGGGAAAGAAAATCCGTAAATTTTCTCTGCTTTTTTCGTTACAAGTTTAACCATGTGGTTAAACGTGGCTCTGGTAATATCTTTGTTGTCATAATCAATATAGAGTCCTCTTAATATTTGAACTATTTCCAGTTTAGGGATCGACATTCCTTTTTTGGAAAACCCATGGTCTATCACTTGAAGATATCCTTTACTGCCTGATTTGGCAACGACATATGCTACATTATCTAAGTGTAAATCTCCGTGTAAAAGATTATTTTTCTTCAGTCGTGCAATGATATCAAATAATCCAGATACGAGAAGTTCCATTCGTGAATTGGTAGGTTTAGATGACAGATGTTCACCAATTACACCATCAATTCTTTTCATGTGTAGGAAATGATAATATTTGTCATTCATGCGTATAGATGTTATTCTTTTCGATATAGGACTGAGACCAATTCTATGAAATTCTTCGGACATAGTAGTTTCATTGGTTATCTTCCTAATGTCCTTTTCAATGATTACCTTTAATGCCCCGCTTGCATGATTGGGACCTCTTGTACCAAGAACAGCTCCAAATGCTCCAGCACCTTCGTATTTTGTCACTCTCCATCCTTCAGGTAAAATTTCTTGTGGGAATACGTTCTCAAATGCACGACACGTATCTTTGGTCCTTCTTAATTGGGCGTTAAATTTTTGTCCAATTTTCAGCTTTTTCGAAATTTTAGTGATTTCAGATTTTTTCATAATACATACCTTTTCCCTGTGAGCAGTTGATTTATGTGTAGTACCCGATTTCAATATCTTGACGGAAATTGGTCTACTACTCCTTCTCATAGAATTAGAAATACTGACGGCTGGTGTCTTTGGCCGTCTATTGGGGGTAACAGGTATCTTGCGACATCTATTGGTGGAAAGATTTCTCTTAGACCCAGGGGGGCAAGGGACTAATGCCTTCTTTTTAGGTGTCTTTTTTTTAAGGGCTGCCTTTCTTTTAACAGCAGCTTCTTTCTTTGCCTTTTCAGTCATACGACATCTTTTAGTCCGGGTATCTCTTTTAGAACCTGGTGGACAAGGTTTCAATGCCATTATTATGTTATATGTTCTGGTCATATTAAATTCTCACAAAGTGTAATTATAGTTGATCAAAATAGCTTTGGGTCACGCTTTATTCTTCGTACCGTTTCTTTCATAGCTCCAATCAGTACCATTATTCCTGCAATGTTGTCGGGAAATGGTGGGAATTTCTCTGATTCTCCATACTTAAAGTGTTCTTGTGCTTTTTCCCTTATTCTCTTGTCCATATACTTAAATGTACTCTCAGTAATTGTCTTGTCCCTCTTCTGGTAATGAAGCCATCTCAAGACTTGTGCTATTTCCATTTGAGGAACAGAAATACCTTTTATAGACCATCCAAAGTCTATAAGCATTAGTTTACCTCTCTTTTCCTCTCCTCTGGCATGGGTAAATGCTATATTGTTTAAGTGCATGTCACCGTGTAATAAATTATATTTTACCATTCTATCAATCAGCATAAATATTCCATATACTAGTATGTCCATCTTTTCATTAGACAGTCCAGATGCGAGATAATCTGAAACGATACCATCTATCCTTTCCATGTGTAGGAAATGGTAATAATGTCCACCAACACGCACAGACGCTATCTTTGTTGCTGAAGGACCAAGTCCAGCCTTGTGAAATTCCGTCGCTAAAGCAACTTCGTTATTTATCACCTTGATATCACTCTCCCTGATTATCTTTAATGCCCCACGTTCATCACCAGGACCTCGTGCTCCTAAAACAATACCGTTGTCCCCTTCGTTGATATATGTTGTGATTCTCCACCCCGAGGGTAAAATTTTCCCAGGGAATATACCCATTAGTGCACGACATGGGTCATTGGTAGCTGGGATCTTTATTTTAAGTTTTTTTTCAATCTTGCGGATGTGTTCTTTCTTAAGAAGACATACTTTCTCTTCTTTCGATGTTGACTTATGTTTAGTTCCATCTTCCATTATACGAATAGAAACTAGTTTTTCCTCCCTCGGCTTTTTACCTGGGGCGGGTGGCTTTTTACCTGGGGCGGATGGCTTTTTAGCGGATGCCTTTTTAGAGGATTTCTTACGGCATCTACCAGTTTCAGGGTGCCTTTCTTGGCCAGGTTTGCATGGTTTTTTAGGCATTTTTTCTATATAAATATGTAAAATATTTAAATATACATTTATCGTTAAAGATCCGTCGTTCCAAATTTGGCGTTTTAAAAAAGACACCCGAGTCCTATTAATGTCTTCCAAATTTCCCTATAACATATGATGCCATATGTTCCATGTCGAACGTGTGGATCATCATATCGACAATGTCCAAGTCGTCGTCGTCGTCAATAATATCCTGCACATCTTCCAGTGTGACGACATCCGCAGTGTCGATCCATTCATCATGAAGGTTTTTAGTGGACTCTGCGATTCCAGACAATAATCCGTAGACAGTCTTGTCCGGGAAATTGAGTTTCTCGGCGATTGCCAGGTGCAGAGCGATCTCTCTCGTGTTGTTAGTCCGAAACCATTCCCTTGTTCCAACCATATACTCCTTGAGACATGAAGGTTCGACGATGTCGATGTTTCCCAACCTTGTTTCTCCAGTGATTGTCATGATTGTTTATGGAAGTTTGAATAGTGAATAGGTGGGGGCGTGGGACCCTGTTGTAATTGTGGTCCACGCGGATTTTATATATTCCTACAAGGTATACAATGTCCACGTGGACTTCACTCCCCTCTGAAATACGAAAACTTATCATCGAAATGGGAAAAGAGATCCGTCATCAAGAATTTGTGAAGCATAAACAACTGTTCCAAAACTGTATGATACAGTTAGCATTTAAATTTGCCGAGCCCAATATATGTTTGCGATTAAGGATTCTTAATATTGGTGGTGCAGTAACGATACATTTGATGTGATGGCCACCTGGGCAGATTTACCTTCTGAATTGAGAAGGTTTATTATAACAATGGGTAAAGAGATAATCACGGAAGAGTTTCTTACCCATCAAGAATCTTTTCAGGGGTGTCTATTTGACATATCACATAGACATGATAGGAATATGCACGTATGTATGCATCTAAGTCGTAGATATACTTGTCCATTGTATTATTCTAATTTCATGTATTAATAATTTAACAACTTACCATATCCATTATATTCTTCTTTGCTTCATCACTTAACACAACCTCTGGATTTCCCAGGAATCTAGATTTATCGTATGTATTTTCACCATGTGCAATACAAATCATAATCTTCCTGATATCCAATTCGTTGAAATAACTTCCATTCACCATTCTCGTTCCTTCTCCCTTCATGGTGTTATTGTGGTACCTGTTTACTTTCCAATGTCTCAGAGTATGTGTCATTGTTCCTTCGTGGATACTACTCCCTTTCAGGTAGACCATCTTCCCACCATTCTCTTGGAAAAAGATAAGCATGTCTTTACAACCTACTATGCCACTCTTGGTCCTTTTTAGTTCGCTCACAGAGTACTCTATGTGACTGGAAGAATATTTATCATCGGAATCTTGATTGGATGCAATTTTGGTAGATACGTGTGAAACTGCAAAGTTACGTTTCGCACCAATGTCTTTCATAATGTCGCATGGTATATAGCGACACTTTACATCTGGTAGATTTTTGAAGGCACTCTCGAAAGCTTCCTTCGTCGTTGGAAGATCGTCTCCAACAACCAGCCATTCTAGTCTAGAATGAGGATATGTCTGGTTCATCACATTGGAAACCATTAGATGCATGAATTTTACCCGAGGATAGGTGACGGGTGTCACGATCGTAACATTAGGAAGATCATTCATGATTAAGATATTTATAGATTATCAATTAAAAGTTTATTCTGAAAACGATTAATTTAACTGAATGTAGGAGTCTGCGTGAATTTAAATAAACGTAATGTAATAAATGACTGAGCGAAGCCTTAAACGTAAAAGCTTCCTTCAGTATGCAGATCCTAATTACAAAAGCCAGGTCGAAACAAATGTTCTTCCCACTGATAACACCGAACTTGTTTCTGAATTAGAATATCTTAAGAAGCATTTAGAAGAAAGAATTGAAGAGAGAGGGATGATGATGATTGCAGGAAAGAATCTGGAACATGAAAAAATGATTCTACAGGAAGAGTTGATTGTAGAAAGAGAAAGTAAACAAGAACTGATAGATTCCTCTGATCAATTAATGTCTCAACTTTCTAAACGGTTTGAAGAAATGGAGTCTCTTAAGGGTGAATTGATAATGTGTTCTAAAGAGAAGGTCAGAGAAGTCATCAAGGAAGATTTACAAGACTGTTCCAAGTTCCAGGAAGAGATCTCTTCTCTATCTAAAAGATTACAAGAGGAAGTGGACGAGGTGAAGTTCTTAAAGACAAAGGTGAACAGTTTGCAGGATGAACTTGAAGTCTTGAGACCTGTCAAGGGGTATGAATGTAGAAAGCCTTATGATTACACGGCGGACAATGTTGAAGCAGAACGTATATCGTCATGTGTAGAAGTGAGTGGACCTAGAACGTCTTTCGACAATGATGCTTCGAAAGTCCCTGGTGGAAGATTCAATCAGAAGCAGACATGTACGGCTGCATGCAAAGAAGACAGATCTCATCTTAGGAAGAGAAGAGGGTTTTATTAGTGTTCTTTTTCCTAGAAACACCTGATATTGGTTTTAACACACTTCGATAAGGCGAAGACCATTGTGTCATTTCAATAAATAATAGTTATAATTTTTTTAATTTTTTAATTTATTCCTTTTACAATTTCAAGGGGGGGCTCTATCGATTTAGTTATTGAATATCACCCCCGGGTTTCATACACCATTTGGATCATTATATAAATCACATGTGGACCCCACATCGTTCACAATTTCATCCACCTTCCAAATACCAAAATATCATGGACGACATTTTTTTCGACTCTCGCCAAGATGAGGAGGAGGTTTACTCTGATGCCCAAGAAAGGCTTGACATCTATTTCCACAACCCAGTGGACTACGAAAATTCTACTATCAGGGACATGGTCCTAAACAACTACGAACTAACAG
>Ga0308016_10000769_pt1 | contig 16044 bp, 15 predicted proteins | sample Neamet233_FD_203129 | JGI IMG/M metagenome (GOLD analysis project Ga0308016, IMG submission 203129) | Marine microbial communities from water near the shore, Antarctic Ocean - #233 | ecosystem: Environmental > Aquatic > Marine > Unclassified | place: Southern Ocean | collected 2014-07-28
GGGTTTTAAAATTAAAATACTAGAGTGAAATGAAGATAATTAAAAAAATATTGATAGGTACGCACAACAAGGGAAAGATCAAAGAAATTAGTTATTTGCTGAATAAAAAAATAAAAAAAATCTCTCCATTTCAACTAAATATTAAAAGTCCAGCCGAAACCGGAAAAAGTTTCAAATCGAATTCAGAGTTAAAAGCTAAATATTTTTTTCAAAAATCAAAAATTATTACAATTTCAGATGACTCCGGTCTTTGTGTTGATTGTCTTGACAATAAACCAGGTATTTATTCAGCAAGGTGGGCAAAAAAACATGGTGGTTTTAAGCAGGCCATGTCTAAAATAATTCAATTAATAAAAAACAAAAATAAAAACAAAAAAAAGCAAAATACAAAAGCAAAATTTATTTGTAGTTTAACACTCTGTTTGAGCTCAAAAGAAAAAATTACCACAATAGGTGAGATATACGGAAATATTTCAGAGAAGATGTTAGGTAAAAATGGATTTGGCTACGACCCTATTTTTATTCCAACTGGCTACAAACTAACTTTTGGACAAATGGCAAAAAAACAAAAAATGCTCATGGATCATCGATTCTTAGCTTTTCAAATATTAAAAAGAAAAATTAAAATTCTTTAAATTTTCCATTCTGAGTCTTATACATTTTTAATTGTTGAAAGACTTTATTGTTTTTAAATTCAAAGGTTCCAATTTTCCCACGAATCTTGTTACTAATTAAAAAATCATTAATTGTGTTAATGCCATTATTTTTATTCCAAACATAATAAATTAAGCCCAACGCATCATAGGACAAAATAGTAATCTCATCAGGTTTTTGTGAAAATGTTTTATAGTAATTTTTATTATATTTTTTGAACTGTTTCATATCGACAGATGGAAAATATAAATTTTTAACAGAATTTCCTCGAAATATACTTTCGTCAAACCATTGATTTACAGTTGTAATAGTCACTAATTTATCATCTACATCTGAAAAGATAAGTGAGGCAAGGACACTTTTTAAACTATTTCCAAAGTCTATAATTATAACAGAGTCAAAGTTAACAGAACCTAAAGTATAAAGATTTTCAAGATTTTTTAGTTCTCTTTTAGATTTAATATTGTCTTGTTTTTTTAAAATCTTTTTTCTTGCCTCTAAATTTTTTTTTCTTTTACTATAATTTGTTAGTTTTTCTATCTCTCCAGTAAGAATCCTTGGATCAGGGCTATATTTAAAAGTCTTAATTTTTTTTAATTTAATCGATTTAATTTTTTCTTCTACAAATTTTTCATATTCATTCTTAGGATACAAAATTATAGTTTTGTTTTTTTTTTGCTTTATTAAAAATAGCTCTATTGCTTTAAGTTGAGATTCGAGGCTTATTCCCACATTGATTACATTATTAGTTATACGAGTTTCTTTATTTGAAAGTGAAATAAAAATTGTATCTCTATATTTTTCGAGTTCACCAGACAGTGAAGAAGTCACAGGTCCGATAATTATCTTAGCTCCACCACCTATTATCTCTTTGATTGCTAAATTTAATTTAACCTTGTCATTAGAGCCGCTATCTCTAGGTATGATAATAATATTTTTGTCATCAATTTCATTAAGAGCAAGTTGGGTAGATAACAATAAAGACTCACCTAAATTACTATATTCACCCGAAAAAGGAGCTAGTAAACCGACTCTTAGTTTTCCATCATTTTCATCTGCTATTAAATTAAAGTTAAATAATATCAATATATAAGATAAAAATGTAATAATAATTTTAATCATTTTTTATGAAAGCATTTGAGCCGGGATTATATATTGTATCGACACCCATAGGAAATTTAGATGATATAACATTAAGGTCACTAGAAGTATTAAAAAATTCAGACATAATATTATGTGAAGATACTCGAAGATCTTTAAAATTACTAAATCATTATAAAATAAAAAAAAAATTAGTTTCTTACCATAAGTTTAATGAACAAAAAGAGCTACTTAAGATTATAGAGTATTTAAATGAGGGCAAAACTTTGTCTTTAATTTCTGATGCTGGGACACCCACTCTTTCAGATCCAGGATTATTGTTAATTAAAGCTTGCGTGGAAAGAGAAATTAAGATTTTTCCTATACCAGGGCCCTCTTCAATTACAGCTGCAACAAGCATAGCAGGATTCGAGGACAAGTTTTTATTTTATGGATTTTTGCCAAAAACTGAAAATGATCTAATGAAAGTTTTAAACAATCTTAGAAATTTAGATTTTTCTTTGGTATTTTTTATTCCTGGAATAAAAGTAAATTTTTATCTAAAATTTTTTAAAGAATATTTTCATAATAGAGATATTGTCATAGCTAGAGAAATAACTAAAATACATGAAACATTTTACAGAGACTCAATTAATAAAATTGAACTGTTTAAATCAGCTTTAAAAGGAGAACTAACTATTGTAATTTCAAAGATTTACCGTAATAATGAACCTGAATCAGACAAAGATATCGAAAACCAGGCAATTAAATATCTTAAGAAATATAGCTTAAAAGATGTTGTTGAATTAATATCAAAAAAAGAAAAAATTTCTAAAAAAAAAGTTTATGAAACTTGTCTTAAAATAAAAAATAATGAAAAAAATAGTTAGTTTTATATTTATATTTTTATTGTTTTCTAGTTGTGGAAAACAAGCCATCTCTACTTTTGGCAAAGGTGTGAGTATTGGATTTGACCCAAGAACTGTAGGCATGCAAATCGATGACACAATAATGCAAAAGAGTTTAGTTGCGAAACTAACCCTTAGAGATAAAAGACATTTTTTATCTGTTCAGATTGAAATTTTAGATGGAAGAATATTTTTAACAGGAAAAGTAGATGAGCCGGAAGAAAAAATTAAAATTACAAAAATGGCTTGGGAAACTAAAGGCGTTAGATCAGTTAAAAATGCTATAACCATCAAAGGTAAATCCAACTTTAAAAGCACTGCAAAAGATATTTTGATTACCTCTCAACTTAGAGCAGCCTTAATTTTCAATCAGATAGTAAATTCAGGAAACTACACCTTAGAGACAATTAATAAAAAAGTTTATATTTTTGGCATTGCTAAAAATGATGAAGAAAAAAAGGAAGTTATAGAAGAAGCAAAAAAAATATATGATGTTGAAAAAGTGATACCAACAATTTACTTGGTATCTGAGTTAAGTAGAAACAAAATTTAATTTTTATAATCAATCGCACCTGAAGAGAAAGCTGCAATAGAAGCAAGATTTAAAATATCCGACGGAGAAGATCTTAAAGGGGCAATTTCAATTGGTAGGCCCAACCCGATTAATAATGGTCCAATTAGCTTAGCTCCACCAAAAGTTTTCATTAATTTAACTGAGATAGATGCACTGTGTAAAGCTGGCATAATTAGAATATTTGCATTACCAACGATTTTAGAAAAGGGATATGAAGCTTTATATTCAGGGTTTAAAGCAACATCGGGTTGCATTTCACCATCGTAATCAAAGTTTATTTCTTTAGTTTTCATTAACTCAATAGCTTCTCTAACATGTTTTGTTCTTACCGTAGAAGGTTTACCAAAAGTCGAATGAGATAAAAAAGCTACCTTAGGATCAAATCCAAATAGTCTTGCTACTCTAGTACTTGAAATAGCTATTTGAACAAGTTGTTCTGCGGTTGGATTATCATGTACATTCGTGTCTGAGACAAACACGGTTCTATCTTTCGAAACTAACATGGTTAAACCAAAAATTATCTCTCCTGGTCTAGAGTCTACTACTTTATTTAATTTTTCTATTGTTGCAGCATGGTGTCTTGTCCCCCCTGTAACCATTGCATCTGCATCACCACATGCTACCATACACGAACCCCAGGTAACCCTATCATTTCTGACAAGATGATCACACTCTCTTTCCAACATCCCACTTCTTTGAAGTTTTTTATATAAATGCTTAGTATATTTTTCTCTTTTTTCAGCATTCTTTGAGCTAACAATTTCTATTTGAAAATTTTCATCTAAGCCTATATTTTTTAATTGTTCTTTTACTTTTTCTTCTTTTCCAATTAGAATTGGTATTCCTAATTTGCTATTTTTAAATGCAACAGCAGCTTTTAAAATACTAGGATCCTCTCCTTCTGCAAAAACTACTCTTTTTTGTGATTTTTTTATTTGAGCATTAATTCCTTGCATAATATTCATAGAAGGATCAAGTCTTCTTGACAAATCTTCTTTGTATTTTTCTAAATCATTAATTTTTTTTCTAGCAACACCAGATTTCATAGCTGCTTCAGCCACAGCAGCTGGGATTACACTAATTAGTCTCGGGTCGAAGGTTGAAGGAATAATATATTCTTTACCATATCTTGGTCTCTCTCCTCCATATGCAGCTATTACTTCGTCAGGAACTTCTTCTCTTGCTAATTGTGCAATTGCTTTTGCTGCAGCTACTTTCATTTCTTCGTTAATTTCTTTTGCTCTGACATCAAGCGCTCCTCTAAAAATATAAGGAAATCCAATTAGGTTATTAACTTGGTTAGGATAATCAGATCTACCTGTCGCTACAATTGCATCTGATCTTACTTCTTCTACTAGTTCTGGTTTTATTTCTGGATCAGGGTTAGCACACGCAAAAATAATAGGATTTTTTGCCATTGATTTTACCATATCTTTCGTAAGCATGTCCTTAGCAGACAAACCTAAAAAAACATCTGCACCATCTATAGCTTCACCAAGTGTCCTTAATTTTGTTTCATTGGCGTGAGCTGATTTAAATTGATCAACATTTTTTCTGCCTTTATAAATCACACCTGATCTATCACACATAATTACATTTTCATTTTTAACGCCAGAAAGTTTGAATAAATTTGTACAAGCTATTGCAGAAGCTCCCGCACCATTTACAACAACTTTAACTTCACTAATTTTTTTTTTTGAAATATCCAAAGCATTAATAAGAGCAGCTGTTGTAATTATTGCTGTACCATGTTGATCGTCATGAAAAACAGGAATGTCTAAAAGTTCTTTTAATTTTTGTTCTATAATAAAGCAGTCAGGTGCTGCAATATCTTCTAAGTTAATTCCACCAAAGGTATTGCCAATATTTTTAACAGTGTTAATGATTTCCTCAGCATCAGAACTATCAACTTCTATATCAATCGAATCTATATCTGCAAATCTTTTGAATAAAACAGATTTTCCTTCCATTACAGGCTTTGAAGCTAGAGAACCAAGATTACCAAGACCTAAAATCGCAGATCCATTACTAATTACGGCTACTAAATTTCCTTTACTTGTATAGTCATAAGCAGCTTCGGGGTTTTCCGCTATTTTTTTAACTGGTACAGCAACTCCTGGCGAATAAGCCAAGGATAAATCTCTTTTTGTTGTTAATGGTTTAGACGAATTTATCTCAATTTTGCCAGACTTACCTTGTGTATGGAAGTCCAACGCTTCTTTATCTGAGTAATGGTCAATTTTAGATTTTTTTGTCATTAAAATTTAGTATGTAATATAAAATAGATAAAAGCATCTACAATTTAATTTTTTATTAGTAAAATATATGAACTTATTATCTTCAACTTCTGTCTTTAGTTTTTATACATTGATTAGTAGAGTGCTTGGATATTTCAGAGACATACTAATAGCAACCTTTTTAGGTGCCTCTATATATGCAGATGCTTTTTTTGTTGCGTTTAGACTACCCAATACTTTCAGGAGACTTTTTGCAGAAGGGGTTTTTAATGCAGCTTTCATACCAAGCTACACCGAAATAAATTCAATCAATAAAGTAGAGGGAAAAAAATTTGCAGATGATGTTTTAAACTTATTAATAATAGTTTTATTGGGAATAATTTTTTTAATAGAAATTTTTACTCCAGCAATAGTTTATTTAATTGCTCCTGGATTCTATAAAGATATAGATAAATTTAATCTAGCTATAGAGCTGACAAGAATTACTTTTCCATTTTTATTTTTTGTAAGTTTATCTTCTTTTTTTTCTGGAATATTAAACACTAATAATAAATTTGCAGTAGCAGCAGCAGCGCCAATTATATTAAATATTTTTTTAATTTTTAGTTTATTTATTTCTTATTTTTTTAAATTAAACTTTGAATTAAACCTTTCTTATGCAATTACATTAGCCGGTCTATTTCAGTTGATTTTTTTAATGTTTTTTACTAACTATTATTATAAACCATCGATTAACTTTAAAATTAAGATTGATACAAAAGTTAAATTTTTTTTAAAAAAATTATTACCAAGTATATTCTCGTCAGGTATAACCCAGATTAATATTTTTATAGGTATGATTATTGCTTCTTTCGAAGCAGGTGCAGTTTCTTATCTTTATTATGCTGATAGAATATACCAAATTAATCTAGCAATTGCTGGAATCGCAATCGGAACCGTAGCACTTCCGGAACTCTCAAAAAAAATAAAAACAGGAAATATTTTTGAGGCAATGAAAATACAAAATAAATCTGTTGAATTGTGTCTTCTTCTCTCCATACCTGCATGTTTAGGTTTAGTTATCGCCTCACAACAGATTACCAGCGCATTATTTGGGTATGGATCATTTTTAGAGACAGATGTTAATTTAACTGCTCAAGCATTAAAGTATTTTGGATTTGGAGTACCTGCGTTTGCTTTAATTAAAGTTCTATCAAATTTTTTCTTTGCAAGAGATAATACTAAAATTCCATTTTACATCTCAGTTTTTAGTGTTTTCTTAAATATTCTAATATCAGTTATTTATTTCAGAGAACTAGGATTCATTATTATTCCGATTGCTACATCAGTAGCGACTTGGTGTGCTGTGATAGTTTACATAACTTTATTACTAAAATTCAAATACTTTAACACCAGCTTGATTTTTTATATGAACTTTATTAAAACAGTTATTTCTGTAATTATAATGAGCTTATTTCTTTATGTTTTAATTAATTTTTTTGAGGATAAGCTAATTTATACTAATTATTATAAGTCATTTTATCTTATAATGATCGTAACTTTAACAGCTGCAGTATATTTATTGTCCGCTCGTATATTAGGAGTTTTTAAAGTAAAAAATTTTAACATAAGTTAATCGATGAATAAAAATAAATTAGTTTTTTCAGGTGTTCAACCAACTGGTAATTTACATCTTGGAAATTATCTTGGGGCCTTAAAAAATTTTGTAGCATTGCAAACAAAAAATGAATGCATTTATTGTGTTGTGGACCTCCATGCCATAACTGTTTTTCAGAATCCGAAAGAATTAAGAAATAATATTTTAGAAAGCACAGCTGGTTTCCTTGCAACAGGACTTGATGAAAAAAAAAGTATTATTTTTAACCAATCAGCTGTAAGTGGACATGCCGAGCTTGCTTGGATTTTAAATTGTGTAACACGTATTGGTTGGTTAAATAGAATGACTCAATTCAAAGATAAAGCAGGCAAAGATAAAGAGAAAGCAAGTGTTGGGCTTTATATTTACCCTAATCTAATGGCCGCAGATATTTTATTGTATAAAGCAACACATGTTCCGGTAGGCGCAGATCAAAAACAACACTTAGAACTTTGTAGAGATATTGCACTAAAATTTAATAATGATTTTAAAAAAGATTTGTTTCCTTTACCAGAACCATTAATACAAAAAAATATATCAAGAGTCATGAGTCTAAGAGATGGTACAAAAAAAATGAGTAAATCAGATGAGTCTGAATATTCTAGAATCAATTTAAAAGACTCTGCAGACGATATTATAAAAAAAATTAAAAAGGCCAAGTCTGATTCTGCTTCAATACCAGACAATTTAAAAGATTTAGAAACAAAGCCCGAAGCTCTTAATTTGATCAATATATATTCTGATTTGACAAATAACTCGTTAGAACAATCATTAGATGAGCTTAAGGGAAAAGAGTATTCAGTTTTGAAAAATAAATTATCAGAAGTATTGGTTGAAGTAATCTGTCCTGTTGGAAAAAAAATAAAAAAGTTATTAGATGATAAGAGTTATTTAGAAAAAATTCTTAAAGAAGGGACAGAAAAAGCTAGAGTTTTAGCAGAGCACAACCTCAAAGAGATACGAAATGCTGTAGGTTTTTTTTAGATAAAAGTGTTATAAACAGAAATGATTATAACAGAATTAACACCAAATCCGGACTCATTAAAATTTTTATCTGAAAGAAAAATATCTGCGATAGGAACTGAAGAGTTCCAAAAAAAAGACTTTAATAAAATTAAAAACGAATTTGTTAAAAATTTACTTAACCTAAAAGGTGTTGAGCTTGTATTACTGTCAGATAATTTTTTATCTGTAAAAAAAAATAAAGAAATTTCCTGGGACGTGCTAAAACCAACAGTTATTTCCCATATGAATGATTATTTTGAAAAAAATGATAAACCGATACTTGATAATAAAAATGAAGAAAAGAATGAAAAATTAAGCTTAGGAGAAGTCGAAGATAGAATAATTAAAGTTTTAGATTCCAAAGTAAGACCAGCTGTGGCAAAAGATGGAGGAGATATTAAATTTAAATCCTTCAAAGATGGTGTTGTACACGTTGAACTGCAAGGAAGCTGTTCAGGTTGCCCAAGTTCACTTATGACTTTGAAACAAGGAGTTCAAAATTTACTCTGTCATTATGTGGAAGAAGTCAAATCAGTAGAGGCTATTTAATATGGGAAAAATTGTAAGTTACAGACAAAAGTTGTTAGAGTTAGCGAGAATTTATAAAATTGATCAAGTTTTTGATCAGAACACAAAATATACAACTTACGACATAGAAATTATTCTTTTAAAGAACAGTGTTCCTATCCCCTCAAGAAAAAGAGGATACCTTTCTCATAAATTTATAAATGAATTCTTTAAACCCTTTTATGAAACAGTAAGAAAAAAACTATTCATAAATATCAACATAAACACGTCTAGAAAAAATTTCTATGAAGGATTAAGAAAAAAAATATCTATAAACTTAAAATTAAAATTAAATTTAAACTTAAACATAAATAAATATTTCAAAAAATTCTTTGACAGCATAGAAAATTATTTTAAATTTGTAATTTCTAATATTGTAAATTTCTTTAAAATTTTATCTAATACAATTATTGATGCTTTGAACGACGTTTATAATTTTAAGATAAAAGAAAAAATTGTTAAAAATTTGCTTCTACGAGCGGTATATGTTTCACTTATCTCAGTACTAATTTATTCTGGTTTTTATATAAAAGAAATCATTACAGATGTTGATTTTTTAAAAATATCATTAGAGATTAAGTCTGACAAAAAAATAAACAAAAAAGATTCAAAAAATAAAGAAATTGTTAAAATCCCAAATAAGGTAAAAAAAGATAAAAAATCTCAACCTGCGGATGGTGATTATAATTTAAATACACAAACAGTATTAAATTTATTTGAAGATTTAGAGTACGATTTAGACCACGTAAGAAATAAAAAAAAAGTAAAACCTATATATTTTACAAGACTACCTAAGGATTTAAATACTATTAAAAGCGTTAAAGAAAAAAAAGAAACTTTCTTGCAAATATTGCTACCATTAATTGTTGCTGAAAATGAAAAAATTATTGAAGACAGAAAACATTTATTAAAGTTACTAAAAGATAATGAAACAACAGAGAGCAAGAAGTGGTTAAATAAGAAATATAAAGCATATAAAGTGAAAGATAAAAGTATTAGCGAATTAATTGAAAGAATTGATATTGTTCCGACTTCGATTGCGTTAGCACAAGCTGCAAAAGAAAGTGGATGGGGAACTTCAAGATTCGCTTTAGAAGGAAATGCCATATATGGTCAATGGACTTGGAACGGTGATGGCATTGAGCCATTAGAAAAAACTAAAGACCAAAATCATAAAATTCTTAAATTTCCCCTACTAAGAGCTTCAGTAAAAGCGTACATAATTAACCTAAATACTCACAGAGGTTACAAAGGTTTTAGAGAAAAAAGATCAGCATTAAGGAAACAAAACAAAAAATTGGCAGGGTTGGACTTGATTCACGAGCTTGATAATTACGCACAAACTGGAAAAGAGTACACCAAAATACTAGAACAAATTATAAAACAAAATGATTTGAATGAATTAGAAGCCGTAACAATAGATGACTTCAAGGACAGTAATCAATTAAAACTATAGTTTAGAGCTCAGCAACAACAAATTGCATACCAAGCCAGCGCCAAGACCCATCAGACTCCCTGAGAGAACAATTAATCCGCCCCCTCTCCGTAGTAAACTTTCCAATCAAGTTAATCTTAATTTTAAAATTATTTAAATATGTAATTTCAGATTTTCTCCAAGAATTTAGTTCATTTGAATAACAATTTAATAATTTGATATTTTTTATGTTTTCAAAAAATTCAACAATAACTTCCGGTGGGTTGTTACTGTCATTAATAAATTTTTCGGTAGGTGTAATTGATTTAAACTGTAAAGGAATAGTTTTCAGAATTAACTCAAATCTTTTTATTTCTCCATATTTTTCATTAATAGAAAATCTTGGAAGTTCATAAAAGTCTTTCGTTACATCAGTCACACCTGAATGTTGACCAAATGCGTATTTAAATCCAAAATTTTTAACAATATTTTTAAAACTATTACTGTATTCCCCAAAAGGGTATGAAAAAAAAGGAGAATTATATCCTATATTTTTTTTTAAATCTTCTGCAGCTAAACTTATATCGTTACTAATTTGATCATTTGTTTTATCAACTAAGTAGTCATGGGAATAGCTGTGATTTCCTATATGAGCAAATTTTGCTTCGGATATCTCCTTAATCTGTTCCCACGTCATATATCCTTTGCTTCCGATTTCTCGAGTGTTTACAAATAATAAAAAAGGTATTTTATTTTCTTTAAGTATAGGCCATGCTCGATCATAAAAAGACTTAAACGCATCATCAATCGTTAATAAAACTTTTTTTTTATTTTTGAGATTTACAAGACTATTCTCAAAGTTATTGGCTTCAATAAAATTAAAGCCATTTTTTTTTATTAAAAAAATTTGTTTTTTAAAATCTTCTATCTTTATATTTGTAGTCGGATATTTATTTTCTTCAAACCTATGATACATAAGGACAATAACTCCTTTGTCCTCTATATTATTAGATGTAGATTCATAAGGTATGAATATAAAAAATAAATAAATGATTAAAAATTTTTTAATAATTGATTGCACGGGTAAAAATGATTCTATCGCATTAAAAATTAATAATAAGTTTTTTATAAAAAAATTACAAACTAATCTTATTAAAAATGAAATATTAGTTTCAGAAATTGTTGATTTTACCAAGAAATACAATGTTGAATTAAACAACAGCTTCTCAATTTTTGTTAATTCTGGTCCCGGTAGTTTTTCTGGAGTTAGAATATCCTTAGCCGTTGCGAAAGGAATGCAGTTAGCCAAGAATACAAATACTTATAGTTATAATAATTTTTTGATTAATGCTGCCCCATACCTAATAGAAAAAAAAAATATTGTTTCTTTACTAAAAACAAATAAATTTTATTATTTTTGCAGAGGTGTATTTAACACAGACTATCTATTCACTTTACCTGAAAAAATCGATTTAGAAAAAATACAAAAAGAAGAATCAATATTTATTATTTCTGAAGAGATCAAAAATGATGAAATAATTAAAAATATAGATCCAAAAAATATAAGAATTGCTGAATATAACCTTAGAAATATTGACTTATTAATAGAAAATAAGCTAATCGAAAATAAATTGATTAAACCACTATATTTAAGCTAAGTTACAAATAATTATATGAATAGTATAGAAAAAAAATGTAAAGACAAAAACGTAAGATTAACCGACCAAAGAAGAATTATAGCGGAAGTTATGTCTAACTCTAATGACCATCCCGATGTAGACGAACTGCACAAAAGAGTTAATAAGATTGATAAAAAAATTAGTATAGCTACTGTGTACAGAACAGTTAAACTGTTTGAGGAGTCGGGGATTGTAGAAAAACATGATTTTAAAGGTGGCAAAGCTAGATATGAAGCAGCACCCGAAGAACATCATGATCATTTGATAGATATTAATAGTGGTGAAATAATAGAATTTGTTGATGAAGATATAGAAATTTTACAAAATAAAGTTGCTAAAAAATTAGGTTATAAGTTGGTCGATCACAAACTAGAGTTATATGGCTCTAAAATAAAAAAATAATTTGTCTAAAAAAATATTTATTAAAACTTTTGGCTGTCAGATGAATGAATACGATAGTAATCGTATTTTAGATTTAGTCAAAACAATAGGCTATGTAGCAACTCAAGAACCTGCAGAAGCTGATTGTTATGTTCTTAACACATGTCATATCAGGGAAAAAGCCACAGATAAGGTTTATCATGATATTGGAAGATTAAAAAAAAAATTTAGAGACAGAAAAAAACCTATGGTATTAGTCACAGGATGCGTTGCTCAAGCAGAAAATCAAGAGATGTTAAACCGAGAAAAATATATAGACGGAGTTGTAGGACCTCAGTCTTATCACCAAATTCCAAATATAATAAAAAAAATAGAAAATGATAAATCCAAGATTAACAGAACTGACTTTGAGACAATAGAAAAATTTGATAGTTTGAACCTAATTAAAAATTCAAACTCTAAAATATCTGCTTTTTTAACAATTCAAGAGGGTTGTGATAAGTTTTGTCATTTTTGCGTTGTGCCGTATACAAGAGGTCCTGAGTATTCAAGATCGTTTAATGAAATAATTAATGAAGCAAAAGATTTAATATCTAATGGCGCAAAAGAAATTACTTTACTAGGACAGAATGTGAATGCATATAAGTATAAAGAAAAATTTAAAACCATTCATCTTTCCGATTTAATTTATAAACTTAATGACCTAAAAGAATTGAAAAGGATTAGATACACAACCTCCCACCCTAAAGATGTTACAGAAGATTTAATTGAAGCTCATCAAAATTGTAAAAAATTAATGCCTATATTACATCTGCCTGTACAAAGTGGATCTTCAAATATTCTAAAAGCGATGAATCGCAAACACAACATAGAAGAATATTATGAGATTATTGATAAGTTAAAGAAAGCAAAACCAAATATCAAATTTTCATCAGACTTTATCGTAGGGTATCCCGGTGAAACAGATACAGATTTTCAACAAACTTTAGAATTAATAGAGAAGACCAGATTTATAAATTCTTACTCATTTATTTTTAGTGCTAGGCCTGGCACGCCAGCTTCGGAACTAACAAGCGTAAAGAAAGAAGTGGCTAAACAAAGATTAATTAAACTGCAAGAAATTTTAGAAAAAATCAACACTCAAAGTAAAAAGAATTTTATGAATAGGACAACAGAGGTTTTATTTGAAAATAAAATGAAAAATCAAAATAAATATTTCGGAAGAGATAAATTTCTCAATTCTATCGTAGTAGAAAGTAAAGTTGACCTAACAGGGCAATTGCTCAATGTAAAAATTAACAACTTTAACCATAGTAGTTTATTTGGTGTAATTATTAACAATGAAAGTAGAAATTGTGCAGCTTAATTAATGTTTGAGGGAAATAAATTAGAAAAAAAAATTGCAATAAAAAAAATTGATAAAGAGACTGTCAATATTCAAATTTTGGATAATAATATTCTTTTATCAATCGTTGGAGAGTTTAATACAAATCTTATTCAACTAGAAAAGCTAACAAAAACAACTTTATTTTTTAGAGGCAACTCAATTACAGCTAAGGGTAGTTCAGATAGTTTATACAAAGTCTCGGACGCAATTAAGTTTTTAATTAATAAATTTCTTTTGACTAATAATATAGAAAAAAGCGATATAACATTATCCGTGAATAAAAATTTCCATTCTGAAAAAAATTCGAATGTACAATCATTTGCACAACTTATCAAAACACCAAACAAATCAGTCATAGCAAGATCACAAAAACAATCTGATTATATTAAAGCTTTAAGAGAAAACGATATTGTGATGGCATTAGGTCCAGCTGGAACAGGAAAAAGTTTTCTTGCAGTGTCGGTTGCTATTACAATGCTTATGGAAAAAAAGGTTGAGCGAGTTATTTTATCTAGACCAGCCGTAGAAGCTGGTGAGAAATTAGGTTTTCTTCCTGGAGACATGAAAGAAAAAGTAGATCCATATTTAAGACCACTTTATGATGCACTTTATGAGTTATTTGGTTTTGAAAAGATCGATAAAAAAATTGAGACGGGAGAAATTGAAATTGCACCTTTAGCTTTTATGAGAGGCAGAACTTTAAAAAATTGTTATGCAATTCTGGATGAAGCACAAAATGCGACAGAAACACAAATAAAAATGTTTTTAACTAGAATTGGTGAAAATTCGAAACTAGTAGTTAATGGAGATCCTTCACAAGTTGACTTAATTAACAAATCACATTCTGGCTTAATGAAATCAAAAAATATTTTAAGTGATGTAAAAGAAATAAAAATAGTCGAATTTGATCACAAAGATGTAGTTAGACATCCCCTTGTTTCTAAGATTATCAAAGCTTATCAAAAAAAAACTGATGATAACAGTTGACGTACTAGCCAATAATAAGGCTTGGAAAAAATATATTAAAAATCCTAATATCTATCTAAAAAATAAATTAAAAATAGTTGAGAATAAATTTAATGTATTTAAAAAAAATAAATTAAGTTTTACAATTTTGCTCTCTGGAAATAATGAAATTAAGATATTAAACAAAAAATTTAGAAAAAAAAATAAGGTTACAGATATTTTGTCTTTCCCATTCCACGAAAAACTTTTTTTAGATAAGTTAATGAAGCAAAATAATAACAGTGTTTATCTGGGTGATATAATAATAAATTTAAATAAAATTATCGAACAAAGTAAAAAAAAGAATTTCAATATTGTTTTTGATAAGATATGGGTTCATGGTCTTGTACATTTGCTAGGCTATCGTCATAAATCAAATAAAGATTTCTTTGTGATGCAAAAAATAGAAAACAGAATAATAAAATGTATTCAATAATATGATTTTTAATTTTTTTAATAGTCGGTTTTTTTTGGTATTTTTTCTACCGTTTGTTTTGGGAACTCTTACTGTTTTTAGCTTTGAGCCATTTAATTATAATTATATTAACTTTTTTATTATACCGGCATTATTTTTACTCACGATTCATGTGCAAAAAAAATCAAAAAATACCTATAGAAGAAAACCATATCTTTTAAATTTATTTTTAATTGGTTATTTATTTGGCATAGGATTTTTTTTAACAGGAACTTCTTGGATTTCACAGTCCTTGACATTTGATGAAAACTTTAAATTTTTAATACCAATTTCTATTGTTGGTTTACCTTTATTTTTAGGAATTTTTTTCGGTTTAGGAAATTTAATTGCAGGCCCATTCTTAAGAAGCAATTTTGTATCTATTTTGTTGTTTTCAAGTTCTTTAGCAACCATGGATTTTTTACGCGCTAAAATCTTTACCGGATTTCCGTGGAATCTATGGGCTTATAGTTGGTCCGCAATACCGGACATTCTTCAGCTGCTACCAATCCTTGGTTTTTTTTCACTGAATTTACTTTGTATAATTGTTTACTGTTCACCGCTCTTGCTAATTTTTAGAAATAAATTTGGATATACTGGATTTATTTTTATAACAATTTTTTTTACTAGCAATTATATATACGGCTCTTCCATTATAAAAAAAAATAATGAGTATCAAAAAAAAATAGAATTAAACTCACAAAATTCAATTTTTACAAAAATAGTTTCACCAGGCTTTGATTTAAAGTATAATTTATCCTCCGAAGATGTAAGCGAAAATATTTTCAAACTAATAAGATACAGTGCACCAGAAAAAAATAAAAAAACTCTTTTTGTTTGGCCAGAAGGAGTTTTTACCGGCTATAATTTTGAACAAATTAAACAGTATAAGTCTACATTCGAAGAAGCATTTTCAGAAAATCATTTAATTATATTCGGCGTTAACACAAACACTGACGGACAAACTCCAAACCAGGTGTTCAATAGTCTGATAGTTGTCAATAATAAGTTAGATGTCCTTTTTAAATATAACAAAACTAAGCTGGTACCTTTCGGTGAATTC
>Ga0308016_10000773_pt1 | contig 16011 bp, 12 predicted proteins | sample Neamet233_FD_203129 | JGI IMG/M metagenome (GOLD analysis project Ga0308016, IMG submission 203129) | Marine microbial communities from water near the shore, Antarctic Ocean - #233 | ecosystem: Environmental > Aquatic > Marine > Unclassified | place: Southern Ocean | collected 2014-07-28
TGGTTCTCTTTCTCGTTTTCTTCCGTTTAGAGGCCCTCTTAGGGAGTGGTGGTGGGTCTCTTAATTCTGGTTCCTTAACAGGACTAACTGGATCAGGTGAGAATTCTCTTGAAGTGCGACTTGCTCCCGGAGAGGTGGGTCGTGTAGGTCTTCTAGAAGTTCTTCGCGCCAATGTCTTTGTTCCCGATCTATTTTGTAAAACCAATGCGACGAGTCTACTTTGGATTGCTATATCTCTGCTATTGATACATTTATCTTCGCATTGATTCATCTTTTTGAATTCTTCTTTGTATATTTTACTGTATTTTTCCTTTCCGACAATCTTTTTTAACTGATCAATAGACATATTTTCTACCTCTGTAAGTTTAGACCTCTCTTTCGCAACAGATTCTACCATATGGGCAAAGTCTACAGAACCGGTTACAGTCGGATTTCTAGAAGATTTCATCATATATAGTAATATATATTTAAAAAAATAATCATTACTTATTATTGTAATAATGGAAAAAGCCTGTTATATCTTAAAAGAATATATAAAATATCATGATGAAAATGTTAAAAAGTATGGGTCCAATACTGTTGTCTTAATGCAAGTCGGTGGTTTCTATGAAATCTATGCCGTTGTCAATGAATCTATTTCTCAAGGAGCTGATATCTATCAATTAGCGGATATCTTAGGAATTCAAGTCGCCCGAAGGAATAAGAGTATTCAAGAAATCAGCTATGATAATTTTCTCATGGCGGGATGGAATACATTCGCCTTACCTAAATTTCAAAAAATTTTACTGAATCATAACTATACAGTTGTTCTAGTGAATCAAATTACTGAACCTCCTAATGTAGAACGGGCAATCACAGATATTATTAGTCCCGGAACCGTCATAGAGAACTACAACAATGCTGATACAAATTACTTAGTATCAGTCTATATCAATATCTATCCTCAGCAACACGATAGAAAGATATATGTTGTTGGACTATCGGCGATTGATGTCTCAACTGGTCAGAATACCGTTCATAAGATTCAATCTTCATTAACAGATGAGAATCTATGGCAAGATGAATTATTCAGATTGATTCATTATTATTCACCGAAGGAAACGATCTTTCATATGGACGAAGAAATTGAATTGACAAAAGATGATATCTGTAATCAATTTGTAATCAATGAAGTAACTCTACATTCAAACCTATACACAGATTCTCAGTTTAAAAAACCATCATTTCAAAATGATATGTTAAAGAAGGTTTTTCAACCGGGATATCTTGAGGCAACTGAATATTTAGGATTTGATTGCCCCGAAATAACCTTATCATATGTTTATATGATACAATTTATTCATGAACACAAATTAGAAAATCTTACTCGTTTACCAAAACCTATTCTCAAAGGTTCGGAACAGAATTTAATCTTAAGTCATAATTGTATTTATCAGTTGTATCTGATACCGAATAAAGAACATGAATCCGAAAAATATAATTCATTGCTATCTATTCTGAACAAATGCGATACCGCGATAGGAAGGAGATTATGTAAGAACAGATTACTCTATCCCATTCTGAATAAGAATGAGTTACAGGATAGATATGATACGATTGAAAAATTTCAAGGGTTATCTCTCTATGATAAAATCAAGCCCAATCTTAAGAAGATAGTAGATGTTGAGAAATTACATCGTAAAATGGGATTATCACTATTAACTCCCTATGAATTTTATTCATTACATACATCCTATATCTATCTTAAAAAGATTACTGTAATAGTAAATGAATCATTACCCGAAATCATTACAGAAAATAAAGAATCATTAACTGAGTTAGATAATTTTATGAATGAATATCAAGATGTATTTGAATTAAATGAATTAGAAAAGTATTCTTTAGTGAATATGATTACTTCTGTATTTAAGAAAGGTAAATATCCTGAAATAGACCAATTACAACATGATATTATGGAATCAAAAGATATTATTAATCTAATTTGTTCCAGATTAGGTAAATATATCGATAAAAAACCTGGTTCGGTAAAACAAGATCACAATGAAAAATATGGATTCTATTTATATGTCACCGACAATCGGGCAAAAACATTCAAGAAATCAGTCAGTAATCTAGTGAATACGATTATTCTCATTGGTAATTCTACACTTGATCTCAAGGATGTTAAATTTACGAAGAGGGGTGCAAATACGCATCTGGAGTTTGATTATCTGAATCATTTATCCAATACTTTGGTCTCAAATCAATCTAAGATTCAGGGATTAAATAAAAGTCTCTATTTGGATAGAATCAAAGAATTCTATCATCCAAAATTATTTGATAAGATTGTTAAACTGATTGGATTCATTGATTTAAATAGTTGCTTAGCGAAGATATCTGTAGAAAATGTTTATTGTAAACCTGAAATGATTGATTCCGAAAAGAGCATGATGTTAGCAAAAGATATAAGACATCCAATTGTTGAACGTATTCAAACCGAAATAGAATATATACCGAATGATGTTTCTCTATCCGAAGACGGTATCTTATTGTTCGGGACAAACGCATGTGGAAAATCAACGCTCATGAAGAGTATCGGTCTAACTTTGATTATGGCTCAGGCAGGTTTCTATGTCCCCTGTTCTCAGTTGAAGTATTCGCCATATACTCAAATCTTTACACGAATCCTCAATAATGATAATATTTTCAAAAGACAATCTAGTTTTGCTGTAGAAATGAGTGAATTGAGAGGTATTTTGAAACGCGCCGACAAAAATTCATTAGTCTTAGGTGATGAAGTATGTTCGGGAACGGAAACAACATCTGCTTTATCTATTGTTTCAGCGGGTCTAAAGACATTATCAGATTTAAAATGTTCGTTTATCTTTACGTCTCATTTACATCAGCTCATGGATATTCAGTTAATCAAAGAGATTGAGTCATTAAAAATCTATCATCTGAAAATTGAATATGATGCCGAAAAAGATTTATTGATTTATAAAAGGAAGTTAGAAGAAGGTTCTGGTCCAGCGATCTATGGCTTAGAAGTCTGTAAGGCATTAGATTTAGGTGATGAATTTATATCATTGGCAAGAAAAGTTCAGATGGAAATTACAGAGATTGATAAAACGTTAGTCAATGATAAAAAGAGTAATTATAATACTGATATCTTGATGGATATCTGTCAAGTATGCAATGCTAAATCAGAACATACTCATCATATTAAAGAACAAAATGAAGCTGATAGCAATGGTATTATTGATCATCATCATAAGAATATTTCACACAATTTAGTTCCTTTATGTGAATCATGTCATCATAAGGTTCATAATGAAAATCTTAGGATTTATGGTTACCATCAGACGAATGGAGGTATCAAATTAAATTATGAATTCATTGAAATGAATTCAGATTTACATGGTAAAAAGAAATTCAATAAGAAACATTTACAGATAATTCTCGGATATAAAGATGATATCGGGAAAAAGAAGATGAAGAAAAGCAGTCTGATTAAGAAGTTAGAATTAGAACATCAGATCCAAATATCAGGATCAACATTAAATAAAATCTTGAAAGGGGAATATTAACGCCGTTTCTTATTAGTTCTTCTCTTAGTAGTTCTTCTTCTCTTAGTCCGTTTCCTCTTAGTCCTTTTTTTAGTCCTTTTTTTAGTCCTTTTTTTAGTCCTTTTGCCACCCCCACTGAACGGCCACCACCCCCCCTCCTCATCCTCAATTGCAATTTGTAGATTTTTCAGATTGTCCCTTTCACCCTCCAATTTCCTCTCATCTCGGGCGATGTTTTCCATCTTGAGCATGAGCAGTTCATTATTCAAGGCCGCTCCATCAAGTCCTCCTATCAACTTCTTCTTAGCCATTCAATTATAGTATCACATAGAAAATAATTGATGAATAAATCATAACAAAAGCATAATTGATATCTAGAGTTTGCCATGTCCATAAATGTGATTTATAAAAGGGATTCATTAAGAAACCTAACAATGAATTTAAATTCATGGATAATTTCCCCGATGAATCCGGTCTGAATAATATTTGACCAACAGAATATTCAGAATAAATGATAAAAATAATTGTTATGATTGTTATGAAAGATATTACTTCAATCAATTCCATTAATTTATTTTTCTATAGTATACCTATAAATGTTTTCTTGCAAGAATTTAATTGTTGTTATTATTGCTGTTTATTTGATCACAAGTGTCTTGAAAGAAGATACTCATAAGATAATTGTCGGAGGTGCCACGTTATTATTCTTATACAAGAATGTTGAAGAATACAATAGCGAAGGTTTAGAAGACGGACAAGATCAGTCCGGATTTGACGATGAGAAATCTGATTCGGGTAATTCAATTATCGGAAATAATACAGTTGAGGCGGGTGGCGCGAAACCCGGTCCCGTGAATGTTGCTTCTAATGTAAACACTGGTCCTTATGATGGATTATGTCTCAAGACTGGGAATGATGAATATTGGATGAAATCTCCCGATGAGACTTCTTTAGTTCCGAATGATACGTTATATACGTATTTATCGAGTCAGGGACCGATTAAGATGAAATTATCCGATCAGGCCGCATTAAGAGGACCACCCGTTGATGGTGTTAAGGGTTCTGCTGAAAAGATGTTCATGTGGGCGAATAATATCACGAGTCCCTTATGCTGTCCCTCAACGTTCTCTACTAGCACCGGATGTGTTTGCTCTACGAAGAATCAGAGAGATTTTGTTGCTGCGAGAGGTATGTTAGACGGAACCGCGGATGAAGTTGAAGTCTAAATATTTAAAAATAAGGTCATATTATTATTAATAAATGGCTTCTTGTCCTATTTGTAATGATAAAATGAATTCTTCTGAAAGATATCCAAATATGGTTTGTTATAAATGTGGTGAAAAAACATTAACAGAGAAAGGTGACAAAATAGAATTTTATAATATAGATCATACGGGTGGTTTCTATTCATTAGTAAATGATGAAAAAGGTAATATTCATGAATGTTATATTGAAGATCAGAAGTGTTATGCTGATGAAGCTAGATTTGGAGGGATTGTCATTCAATTATCTTAATAACATAGAATGAATTTTTTCATAGGATTCTGCTTGTCTTTGGTCATAAACATTTAATCTTTGTACTCTTTTTTGTTCTTCTTGCTTATCCTGCATTTGTTGTAACGCAAGTCTTTGTTGGTCCTGGGAAGATAATGTGTATGAAACATTTGAACGCTGAGCCTTAATCCCACCTATAGAATTAGACCTACCTGATACATCTACAGTTGATGTATCAATTAAGGTTGAACCATCGGTAAATGCTTGTTTATAGTCGGTATAGGATAGATTATCGGTTTGTCCTCCAAAATTAGATATTTTACCTTGTCCTAAAGTCATTAATGAATCTTGATTTGACATTGATATTCTGACTTCGGGTTCTCTTAAGGCTAATTGATTCTGAGGTGTCCTTTGTGATTGTTCATGTTTATATTTTTCAAAGGTGGCATTAAACATGTCTTTATTAAATCCATTTTGGAACATTTTTCCTTGTTCTGATTCAAGCGCAGGCGTATCTTTCATCCATGAACCATAGCCTTCGTCATAAACTTCGGGTATTTTATTTTGGTCATAGATTTGATTAAAAACATCAACATCAAAGTTTTCAGTCATATTTACATTTACTTTCGGTTGATTCATTTGCTGAGTTACAAATTGCTTTGCGCCATTTCTCATATCATGATGATCATGATTATTTTCTCTTTCCTTAAGTTTCTTTTGTAAAATAGTAAAAGCAATAGATACTTGTTGAAATGCTTGTGGCGAACCACCTCTATCCGGATGAGCTTTCATGGCAGCCCTTAAGTATGCTTTTTTTAGAATCTTCTCATCAAAATTCTTAGATAAATTAAGGATTTTATAAGGATCAAGTTTTTGCTTTGCGCTAGGCAATTGAGGTAAAGGTTGTTGCTGTTGCTGCTGTTGCTGATATTGTTGCTGCTGTTGCTGATATTGTTGCTGTTGTTGCTGTTGTTGCTGTTGCTGTTGCTGTTGATTCATATCGGATTGAAAGAACGTGTTCGGAGGCATTTGTTGTTGTGCCTCTAAATTATGAGTAAATAAATCATTAATTTGTTTCTGTTGCTGATATATTAAGTTCTGTTGTTGCTGAATATAAGATGAATATAAATCATTAAACTGTTGATCTTTACTAGGAGTTTGACCCATTGTTAAATTATGGATTAAAATAAAAATAAGGATTAAACTTCTAAAATATTATCTAGTTTACTTATAACTAGAAAGAATGTCGGTATGTGGCACGAACGGGATAAATTGCTGTCCCATTCTTCAAAGCGCGAGTGGCAAATGCAATCAAGCTCATAGATATAAATTGACACCTGGCCAGAGTGATGGTTTAATTCCTACTACAGCAGGGTGGACCAATGTAAATCCAGGTGGTCTTACAGATGGGCTTTTGATGAGTGATTTATATAGTACTAATGCGCAAATACCAAAAGGTCTCATTCCGGGTAGTACGGGTGAATTAAAGTACATCGGCACCGAAAGAATAGACAAGGTAGACCCCGGCGCGCAGTTATTTCCGGAGTTTGTTGTTTGCGGTGCAAGGGATAAGCGCTGCTATGAAGGTTATCGTCTGAGTGATGCGGGAGCGGGGACAAGCAACATCAACAAATTAGATGAATATTATACGGCATGTGGATATGGATGGCCACCTTATTGGCCAAAAGGGGAAGTAAGGCAAGAAGGGGAGGACAGCGGTCCTTACAGTATAATTACGGATGGTGTCAATCAGGATGGTGGCGGTTGTAATGCCCCTTTCCCCGAGGAGGAAGGATACAAATTGATAGACCATTCTGAATGTGATCTTTACAATGAAATGATTGAAGGCTCCCATAAAAGTATTGTTGGGAAGAAAGAGACGCGATTTGGTCGTGCATCTACTTATGAAGATGGTGATAAAGGTTGTCATTATAAATACAGGCGAGATTGGTCAAATCCAATGTTCAATTTCCCACCTAGATTTACAACTGCTAATATGAATGGAATATCGTCATTTTTTGATTATGCAGGGACAGCAGGAGGCGTATCGTGGCAGATACCGATGGCAGACATATCCGATCAAATAGATCCAATAACAAATGGACCGAAGGCCCGGATGGAATGTTGTACCGGAAGTGTAAATTCAGAAGGAGTGTTCAAACCAAAAGATTCTGCTTCTCCTGCCAGTTATTGTCCTTTGACCGAAAATGCGATGGATCATTATACTAATTATGAAATAGAAAATTATGGTGCCGGTGTTTATGATCCATTTTCAAATGTCTGTGCGAGATATACCCCTACTTTAGATGGACCTGATACTCCAGAAAATTGGTGTTCATATAATATTGTTAGAGATAATTTTAGGTGGAATGAATCTGATAATACACCCGTAGTTAATATTGTCCAGGGCGGATTTATTCAATGGAATGAAGAAAGATATCCAAGATATATGAATTTATTACTTCATGGTCCATGCAATCAATGGCTAGATCTAGACTATAACCCGCACGCGACTGACAGTCGTATGAAAGACGATGACGACTTACCTCGGAAACCTAGGAGTAAGGCTCTCGGGCAAGCCCTGACGAATTTCTTTATATGGGTTTCGGGGCATTTAGCCGATCCACTATTAACACCTGCACCTGACGAAACTATCGGTCTTAGAAGTGATTTGATACAGGCAGAAAGTAAATATAATGAAGCAGGCGCCAATACTAATGTACGTATTCAAGGTCTCCTTTTACATAATGAAACATGTCCTTCGGGTACTAGCTATGCACCCATATATGTAGGGGAATATGGTGAAGATTCAAGGAAGGATACTTGTAATGAAATGCTGGATATTATGGCTGGTATACTGCCTCCTGCTGCGGTAGAACAATGCACCCTTGATCCCACGTCAACAGATGTTGGCGGTACAAGATACTCTTGTCTCGAGCTTGGACTTCCAGATGGCGGATGTGATATAGTGGACGCCACTGCTGGATGGAAAGGTGGGTTATGTCATGTTGATCCTATTTCACCATCTCCTTCACCATCGTCTGATGATCCATCCCCTTCACCTGGAGGGGGTCGTGAAATAGAATGTACCAACAAATATTATAGTAAAAATGTATCTGGCGAACTAAAGTATTTCCCGTGTTATCAATATGATGGACAAGAAGATGATAAGTGGTATAAAAACGATTTTTACGGTTCCAAGGTTGAATCTGATGCACCAACTAGCAGTTCTGGATGTGGATATTACCCAGAAACATTACCCGCTTCTTCTATGAGTCCAGGCACGAAAAACGAGCATGTCAGAACTTATTTAGAGAACTTGTCATCGTCACCCACTGGACAGGCTGATTTACAAGAGATAATCGATTCAAACTCGCCCGGCATGGATGAATCTATTGCCCCATCGCCGCCAGATAAAGATGATTTAATTAATATCATCCTGGCATCTGGAATCTTTGATTTTCTGGTGCCAGGGGGGGGTAATGTGAGCGAATGTATCGGGGACACCACTTCAGGTGACAGAGGATGTTGTAATTATTTAAATAAAGATGAGTTTTCTAATAAAGATAAGACAACCTCAAGCTCCGACAGATTAAAAAATCTCGTTGGAGATCAAGAAAAGGTAACTTTATTTGATACTAATTTTGACGCCACCACCCCCTTAGGTCAATTTTTAAATTTCCTGACAACTAAACAGGCCGGGGCATTCCTACATCATTCACATTATTCTAGAAACAACGATAATAATGCATTTCTTATTAATATGAAGAAATTTTGCGCCAGGACAGACATTTTTAATTGGAAACAACCGGATCCTGTGAATGATACTACAGAGCAAACCGAATTTAAAAAACAATATAATAAATTATTGGAAGCACGTTATTCAAAGATATGTAGTTGTTTTTGGCCTAAGGGGGACATTGAAAACCCTGTTGAAATGCGTGAAGAAGGTAATCCGGTAAAAGAATGGTATAAGAATTACATGAGAGTTAACCAATGTGTTGGTATAAATTCTAAGTCGCCGTGCGGGAACAATTGTATATTGAGTGAAGATGAACAAGAAGAATGTCTCAGTAAGAATCAAAATGAAAATGGCATGATGGAGACAATAATTTCTTTTTTCGACAGTAAAGATCCTGTTGAACATGACCATTTGAGTATAGATAATTCTTGTTGGTATCATACGTGTAGTAGTGCCAATTCTAGTAATGATAATTATTTAATGAAGAAGGAGTATGGATTAACTACCAAATTTACGGCAAAACCGAGAGCATTACCTGCGTGTACGCAAGGTAGTTGTAAATACCTTTGCGTTGCAGAAAATATATTGAAATACGATACAATAAACATGAAGGATTCAACAATAGAAATGAAAATTAACGCATGCAATAGTCGATCACCATCATTACCACCCGCCGATTCAAATAGTGTGTGTGGGAGCCACGACGATTTTGTAATACCGGAACACAAGTCTGATAGAACTGATTATTTTGGACAACAGGTGAGAGGGGGTGGTCCGTCTCCACCGCCATCACCATCGCCATCTCCAAGCGGAGATGATTCTTCCTCCCCATGGGAATGGATGGTATATGTTATATGGATTATAGTTGGTGTGTTACTTTTAATTGCAGCGATTGTTATCGTGCCTCGTGTATTGACTAGATTTTCTTCTAGTAAGGATTCGAGTGGGGGGGAGGATACATTAAATCAAATCACCAAAGTGAGTTAAACCAATGAATATAAATAAACTGATCTATGCTGGTTATGGATATTTATCTTGATTTTTTTATATATATTCTAAATTAATATAGAATAATGTTCGGTGGATTTCAGAGTAGTCGTCAAGACAATATTGTAAATAATAATATTTCATCTAGTGTTTCAAATTCTACTGGGATTTCAAGCACGCTGGTCGTCGATCAGGCCGCTAGCCTGGCAGCTTATAATAACGCTCATGGTGACACTCTTACTCTCAACCATTGTCGCCTCAGTCAAGATATTGATGCGACCCAGGATATCAGTCAAGACATAACCTCTATTAGTAAAAGTGATACATCATATGATAATAATTTATCTACAGATATCACAAATGATTTACATAATGATTTAACTCAATCAGCACCGGGATTTGCGGGTGGTTTTTTTTCGGCCCAAGTAAATAATCAATTAAATAAAGTATCAAATGATGTGAGAAATAATATTAGGAATAGTGTATCTATTGATAGGCAAAATTTCATCTCATCTCTCGGAAAGTCCGAAGGAAAAAATACGTTGGATTATAAGACGGTTGACTGTACAGACTCGGATATATCGCAGTCCGTCCACCTGGGTCAAGATTTGACACAGAAAGCTTTAATAAAAGCAAATGATAAAATCACAATGAAAAATATTATTGTAAATACTTTACACAATACATTAGCAAATACAGCCTCCCAAGGTCCGAGTTTATTGGGTGCGATTATCGCCGGCCTTGCTCTTTGTGTAACGGCCGCAGCCGGATATTACACAGAGAGTGAGAATGTGACGATTTTTTTATGTTGGTTGGCTTCTTTTCTTTTTTCGTTTGTAATTCTGTTAATCGTCATGTACTTTTCAGATTCATTGGGACCGGTCGTTGTTACTAAATATGAAACGCCTTGGGTCGGTAAATATTGCGGAGATGAAGATTTTGCAGACCGCGGTGTTGATCCCGATAAATGCGCCGAAAATGAGACAGACAGGAGAAATTGGGAATTTACATGGAAAGAAGATTCGATAAGAAAACATATGGAAATAGACGATATCTTCTCGCGTTCCCCGGGGAAGAAACTATCAGATACATTTACACAGAATAAGGAAGGGTCTCCTTGTCCAAACGGATCTGATGGGGAGAATTGTCGCCCAGCCTCAGAAGATATCGTCGCAGAAAAAATGTTACGTTCATCCGTTCAATGTTCCAATATCTACAATCAGGATACTAATAATTTCTCAGTATCTTTAGACGATAGTGATTTCCATTATCACCATGATTTTTATGCTTATATAGGCGATGATAATAAATGGACTGAGGATAACAATATAAAAGTGAATCATGTCGCAATAAGACATGACGCAAAAAGGTCTTGGTCCGATGAAAGCGTGAATATATTACAACCGGGGACAGGTTATTTAACCGGTGGTCCTTACATTACAAGGTGTAGGAATAAAGAAGGTAAAAAATGCTGTAAACCAGGTAAAACTTGTGAGGATGAAGATGATTCTAATTTACAAGTTTATCTTAGTTCAGGTGGCAGTTGTGCAACCAATCCTAGTTTTTTGTCAGCCGGCATCACGCGCCAACAAAATGCCGCCCCCAATTATGGTTTAGATTGTTATCAAAGTGTGGGCAAAGGAATTCCTGAGATGCTTACGGGTAGTTTGAAATTGGATACGGCTCATAACCCGACTCCCTGCGGCGACACCTCTACGTGGTCAGAAATTACTAGCTTTGTAGGATATTGTGCGGACAGCGCCGACAGCTCTCCATGTATGTCAGCAGATAAATGCTCCGTAAACTATATTACGCATCTCAATAATGATGATATAGCCAAAGAGACCTCCCCGGGCATAAATAGTGCTCTAAACATCAACAATATAAGTCAATTCTGCACACCCGCTCCAGGCGCGGAACCAACACATGGCTGCGTATACGAGGTAAAAGGAGTTGACAAAATAGTTCTAAAAAATTCTGCTTCTCCTGGAGTAAAAGAAAAACACCAATTCCACTCTGATAATATATACACTATTGAAAGTAATCCGAAAGATACACAATATAGCAAAGCACTTTACCATGATTCTGCATTTGAAGTTCAATGGTCCAATCTAATAAGCAGTGCGCCTAAGGTGGATATTCCAGCTGAATCTGGGAAATGGGCGACATCCTCATTAATAAAAACTACAAATTATCTTGGTCACTCTCCTTCATGGAGCGATGATCCTTTTGCAGGTGGGAATGCTAGATCTGACTCTATATGTCGGTCCGATCCCAATACGGACGTCATCAGCGACAGAAAGTGGGATGGCATGGAGAATATTTGCGAAAGTAAATTTAAATTGAATCCTATTTTATCTAAGGAATGGGATGACCAAGAAAAAGAAAAGAAATTTAGCACAAGTCCAGGAGGAAATATTCAATTAGGTTGCGAACTTACAGAAGCAACTCAGACGATAGATAGACAATGCTATTGCACTGAGGGTGCAGTTCTCTGGAAAACATTCAATTCAACCGGTTGGACGCTGTTGCTCCTAATACCATCGGTTATTTCTCTTTTTGCCCTTGGCCTTGCTCTATACTACTATAAAGTTCATAAGAAAAATTCAGATTTGGGTGATTCGACTAGTTCGACTGATTCAGAAGAGCCAGACTTGCTGCAGCGCGAAAGCGCGGCAGCCGAGGTTGCGGCTGCGAAAAACGATGGGCAAATACCAGGAACCTAAAACTGACCCCAAAGTATTAAATTAATTTAAAACAATGAAACTATAGTAATAGTAATAGTAATATGGGAAATCTATCATCATGTATTAAAAAATCTAAGGAAGAAAAACTTTTGGCGAATCAATGTTCATATTGTAAATTTTGTTTTAGTTCTGAATATGAAAAACAAATTCATACGAGAAATTGTGTTTATAATGTAAAAGGAGATGACCGAGAATTATCTATCTATTCAGACCCATATCGGTTGTAGAATTACTATTACTAAATTCTTGATTCATAATTTCTAAGTATATCATCACGAAAGAAGGTAAAAATAGAGTAACGTAGCAAAAGACGCATGTTAATTCCTTACATAATTTATGATTTAAGGGACGTATGAAATTTTCATTCTCTTGGATCAATAAACTTTCATCAATCTTAAGATGCGATGAATTAAGCATGCTTTACTTTATCTTACTATTTTTCTCTTATAATGATTCCGAACTATCATTAGATGATACTAAATATCCTACATAGAACGAAAATCCATTTATACCCAGAGTTAACGCGATAATCCCACAACACTTCAGGACACCGATACGACACTTTTTATTTTGGTCTTTTTTTACATAAAAAAAATCAGAAGATGCGCGCGCGGGATGGATAGTAGCTTGATCATAAATATTAACGTTTTCCATTTTATAAACTATCATTATAAATTTTTAAATGATTATTGAATTCTCATTTCGGGTTCTAAATAATCATATCCTAAGAAGTCAAAGATTTCTTTTTCATCATTGAATACCTTGTTGACGATTGAACCCGTATCGGTATGTTTCATAGAATATTCATTCATCGTATATCCTTGCTTCAAAGCATCTTCTCTCATCCTTACATTGAAATCACCTGATCCAGTGAAGTATAAGATAGCAAATGGATATTCTTCGGGTTTCGTATACATGATATCAATGCGTCTCTTGTAAGGACTATCTATTCCTTTACCCATACCCATATACTTTTTTGGACCTCTTGCCAAGTCCTCAACTAAATAATCGGATTTCTTCAGCGAATCAATGAAAATATCATATGTCTTCTTTGATGAAGCCTTGAGAAGCAAATCAATATCTCCGCTATCTTTACTCTTCCTCCGATAAGAACCAGCGATAGTTAGTTCTGCTTCTGGATCAATCATTCTTAGTAGGTCCTTCAGAAAAGCCTCGTGGTTTTGAATCTCTTGGTAAGGGATCCTTTGTTGAACATCATCAAAATACTTTAGACCCTTTAACTGAGTATCATTCAGATGGTCTTTGATAGTCTTGCAATTCCGTAAGTCATCAATTGATTTGAATCCTTTTCCAAGCAGTTTCTTCGCATGTTGCTTTCCGACGCCATGAATCTTTAGAAACTCTTCCATAGGATATACCGTATCCTTGACCTTTTCATACTCTTGAAGAGTCCCTGTATCAATGATTTCCTTAATCCGATCAATCGTCCCTTGACCGATACCCTTCACTGACTTAAGATTCTTAGGTTCCAAGTCTTTATCTGAATTCAATGTTTTCAGAGCCTTATTCACCGTCATATACGTCTTTGCTCTGAATGAATCATAGTTTGCCTTATAGTGTTCCTCAAGTTTACTCATGATTGAAATCACTCTGTCTAAGGTTTCTCTTGATTCTGAATTAACATGATGCTCTTTGATGATAACATCATCCCGAATCCTTTGATATCTACCGAACCGAGGAACACCCTTATCGGTAAAACCTGAACATTCATAGGTAATTATAGTTCCTTCGCTATGAGTTTTCTTGAAACTTTTCCTTATCTTATCATCCATCCCCGACAAGGTAAAGATATGATTATCATCTGGATCCACAGACATATAGGTATCATGATTGAGTAATGGCTTACAAATGAAACTACCTAGCATCCCCGTATACTTACCTTCGCCCATCTTGTAATCAATAATGATTGCTTCGCGATCAAATGCGGGTTTGTACTTCAGCATGTAAGAAGAACGACCGTTCTGATAGGGAGAATTTGGATGTTTCATCATAATACCTTCTCCACCATTATCAATGATATTCTGATAGAATGATTTCATCATCTTTTCTCCGGTAATCTTCTTTTGTTCGGCGAAAACAAGAGGTGCTCCGATATCTGAATCATCGGGGAGATAAAATTCTTCATTCTTGAGTCTTAGAGACCATGATTTTTGGGTAAAGTTTACGATACGCTTCAGATCCTTGAGTCTTTGAACAAATCCTCCCTCACCATTAGTGATATCATAAACTTGATACTGGATGTTTAGCCATTCTTCAGGTATTGGGACTTTCTTCCTGACAACACCCATGAGCTGGAAGTTGTCTCGTCCAGCCCACAGCTCCCCATCAAGAACCTTATCTTTGAGAAGATTCGGAGGAGGCATTGATTCAAGGAACCATTCTGGTGCCAGGAATGGTTTCCCTTGACGGGAGTAGAATTTACCGACAAGTTTGCCATCAATCATTTCATATCGGAACAGTGCTCTGTATCCATCAAACTTCTCGGACATAATCCATCCCTTAGGAGGGGTAGCATATTCAGATTCATCCTTTTTGATAGTGAATCCGAGTTCATATTCTTTTGCGAGCATCACAGCGAGTTTCTGAGTTGAGGTCATCTTTATCTTGTTTATAGTTAAGAGACTACTATTTAAATCAAATTTATGTATAACGGTTGATAAGTTATTGTTTCTTAACATATGTCGTCCATCCTCCTGAAGGTTTTGCGTCGCTGTTACTCTTGAAGAATATGGCAAATCTCCCTTCGCCGTCGGGGTTTCTGTAGTTGTAGGTGAATCCTGCCGCATCCAGTTCAATGCATCGCGCCTTGGCTTGTTCAATAGTCATTCGTGTTGGGGTTCCTATGTGATTACCGGTTACCATCTGAAAATCGTTATTGACTACAAAATCACCATCCATCTGATTTGCTGCTGCTCCTGCTCCTGCTCCTGCTCCTGCTACCCCTGCATCTACTTTGATTAATTGGTCATATTTATAAGCGAATTTTTCCCCACCCTGAAAATTTACCATAAAGTACGGCACCGTATAATCATTCAACACATCGCTCACGGTGCCGACAGTTCCGATTGGTACACCCTGAGAGCTCCGGTCCTGCACCACTTCCACCGTCCTTACCGTATCACCCACTTTAAAAGATGGTGCTGCTGGTTGTTCTCCTACTGCTGGTGTGGTCGCGGCGGGTGCTGGTGCTGATAATGCTCCATCCACTGTAGATCCATGTTCTGCCATATATTTTACCATGTCCGCTGCTTCCGATGTAATCGTATTGCTGCCGACCCCTGCATCAAATTGTTCCTTACTTACATAAAAAGAATTTTCTTTACTATCACTATCGCGCTCCTTCCTGAGTATATAATCCCCCGCGTTGGCGCCATTTACTACTTGTAGAATTTGGCCGCTGTATGGAGACCCACCCGCCCCCAAACCTCTACTTTGGTAAGTAAAATATAGACCCTGCAGAACGTCGTAACTTAAC
>Ga0308016_10000778_pt1 | contig 15958 bp, 17 predicted proteins | sample Neamet233_FD_203129 | JGI IMG/M metagenome (GOLD analysis project Ga0308016, IMG submission 203129) | Marine microbial communities from water near the shore, Antarctic Ocean - #233 | ecosystem: Environmental > Aquatic > Marine > Unclassified | place: Southern Ocean | collected 2014-07-28
TCTGCACCAAAAGTAGTTGATGATGATGAAAATAGTTTTGAGTTTGACGTTACTTGTGCATGTACCTCAAGACCAATTACTACTTCGTAAATATTATCTTTTCTTTCAATTAAATATTCCGACTTATCTTTAGACATTTATTTAATCCACCAGTCAGTAATTTTATTTTTAAATTCAATTTTTTCTTCCATTGCATAAGCAATGTTTAAAATATTTTGTTCATCAAATGCTTTACCTATAATTTGCAGTCCTAACGGATAACCTTTAGCATCTACTCCGGCTGGAATAGAAATGGCTGGTAATCCAGCTAAATTCACCGGAACTGTAAATATATCATTTAAATACATAGAAACTGGATCGTTAGTTTTCTCTCCAATTTTGAATGCAGCACTAGGAGTTGATGGGGTTAAAATTGCATCTACTTTTTTATAAGCTTCATCAAAATCATTTTTGATTAGTTTTCTGACTTTTTGAGCTTTTAGATAGTAAGCATCATAATAACCAGATGATAAAACATATGTGCCAATCATTATTCTTCTTTGAACCTCTGCTCCAAAACCTTCTGATCTAGTCTTTTCGTACATATCAATTAAGTTTTCACCTTTAGATCTAAATCCATACTTAACACCATCGTACCTCGCTAAGTTTGAAGAAGCTTCAGCTGGTGCAACAATATAATATGTAGGTAAAGCATAATTAGTATGAGGCAAGGAAATTTCAACAATTTCTGCACCACAATCTTTTGCGTGCTCAATTCCTTTTGTCCATAAGTCTTCAATTTCTTTTGGCATTCCATCAACCCTGTACTCTTTAGGAATTCCAATTTTTTTACCTTTAATATTATTTGTTAATTCTTTGCTATATTCATTTCTTTCAAAATCAATTGATGTTGAATCTTTTTCATCATAAGTACTAATTATTTCTTGAAGTAGCGCACAATCTTTTACATCTTTAGACATAGGTCCTGCTTGGTCTAATGATGATGCAAAAGCAACAATTCCATATCTTGAACAACTTCCATAGGTTGGCTTTAATCCAACTGTACCTGTAAATGAAGCGGGTTGCCTTATAGATCCACCGGTATCAGTTCCTATTGTAATAGGAGTTAAATTGGCTGCTAGAGCAGATGCAGATCCGCCAGAAGATCCACCTGGAACTAAACCTTTATCTATTGGACTCTGAACATTTCCAAAAAAACTAGTTTCATTAGATGAACCCATCGCAAACTCATCACAATTTAACTTACCAAGTAATATTGCGCCTTCATTCCAAATATTTTGAGTAACCGTAGACTCGTATGGTGGAATAAAATTATTCAAAATTTTACTACCCGCTGTAGTTTTTACACCATTAGTGCAAAATAAATCTTTAACAGCCATTGGTACACCAGGTAGTTTTAGATCAAAATTAGGTTTTTGATCAAAGCTTTTTGCTTTCAAAAGTGCATTAGAAAAATCTTCTGTAATATAAGCATTTAAATCTCTAGATTTTTCCCCTCTTTCGATAAATGCTTTAGTAGTCTCTTCAGAGGAAATTTTTTTATCTTTAATATTTTTAACTAATTCAGTTAAAGTGAGTGAGGTAATATCTGACATTATTCAACCACCCTTGGAACCACAAAAAAATCTTCATTTTCATCTGGTGAATTTTTTAATATTTTATCTCTAATATTTTTACTTTTAACTTCATCAACTCTTAATTTTAATGTTGTCTCAGCAACAGAAGTTAATGGTTCCACATTATCAGTATTAAGCTCATTCAGTTTTTGAATAAAATCAAATATAGAGTTGAGATCTCCAGCTAATTTATCAGCCTTTGCATCATCAACTGATATTCTTGATAATTTAGATATGTGCTTTATTGTTTTAAGATCAATTGTCATGTGGTAATTAAATATGTCGGCAAACTATCACTTAAGTATAAAATATACAATATGATCACAATTAAGGATTTTAAAATAAAACACCCAAATAAAGTAAGATTTATTGGTTTAGATTTAGGATCAAAAAGAATTGGTATTGCAATTTGTGACGAAAAACAATCTATAGCCACACCTTTTAAAACTATAAATAAAACCAATACAAATAAGCTTATTGAAGAGATTAAAGTAATTATTGAGGAAAATAATATTGGAGGAATAATTGTTGGAAACCCAGTAAATATGGATGGGACTATGGGCAGATCAGCTCAATCCGTTAATGATGTAGCATCAAACATTTCTAAAAATATTGATCTACCAGTGATTTTGTGGGATGAGAGACTTTCAACTGTCGGTGCTTTTAATCTCTCTAGTTTACTAGATGTCAATGTTTCTAAAAGAGTTAAAACTATTGATCAAAACGCTGCAGCCTTTATTTTACAAGGTGCAATAGACTTTTTAAACAATTAATACTTGCCATAGTGATGGTTAATAGTTATAGAGTTAGTTTTAATGGCAACTAAAACAAATAAAGCTATTAAAATCTCTCAAAAGCACCTCCTAGGTATTCAAGATCTATCCATTAATGATGTTAATCTAATTTTAGATGAAGCCAAGACATTGATTAAACTTAATCAAAGTAAAAATAAAAAGCTAAATGTCTTAAATGGTAAAACTCAAATTAATTTATTTTTTGAACCTTCTACTAGAACACAAAGTTCATTTGAACTAGCAGGGAAAAGACTCGGTGCGGATGTAATGTCCATGAATATGGCAAACTCTGCAGTTAAAAAAGGTGAAACACTAATTGATACCGCAATGACTTTGAATGCCATGCATCCAGATATTATTGTTATCCGTCATCAAGATTCGGGTGCATGCAATCTTTTATCTCAAAAAGTAAATTGTGCAGTGCTTAATGCTGGTGATGGAAGTCGTGAACACCCTACTCAAGCTTTATTAGATGCTTTAACAATTATAAATCGTAAAGAGAAGATTGAAGGTTTAAGAATAGCAATTTGTGGAGACATCACACATTCACGAGTTGCAAGATCAAATATTTACTTACTTAACATGTTGGGAGCTGAAGTTAATATCATTGCCCCATCAAACTTAATGCCAAAAGAAATAGAAAAATTTGGTGTTAATACGTTTACTGACATGAAAAAAGGATTAAAGGATTGTGACATTGTAATGATGTTAAGATTACAAAATGAGAGAATGACTAGTTCATTTTTGTCATCAAATAGAGAATATTATGAATATTATGGTCTTACACCGGATAAGCTTTCTCACGCTAAGGAAGATGCTTTAATTATGCATCCAGGTCCTATGAATAGAGGAATTGAAATAGATACAAAATTAGCTGATGACATTAATAGAAGTGTAATTAAAGAGCAGGTGGAACTAGGCGTTGCAGTAAGAATGGCTTGTTTAAAGATATTTTGTGAATAAATGAAAAAAAAATACTTTATAAACGCAAACATAATTGACCCTCATAACTCTATTAACGAGAATGGTGGATTAATTATAAATGAAAATGGTTTAATTGAAGCTATCGGTAAAAAAGTAAATACCAATAATATTCCTTCTAGAGAAAAACTAATAGATCTAAAAGGCAAATATATATTTCCAGGCTTAGTCGATATGCGTGTTTTTGCTGGAGAGCCAGGTTATGAATATAAAGAAAATTTTAGGACCTTAAGTAATGCAGCACTCGCAGGTGGGGTTACTTCTGTTGTGACAATGCCTAATACCGATCCAATTATAGATAATGTTTCAATAGTAGATTTTTTAAAAAGACGTGGAAGAGATAAGTCTAAGATTAATGTTTTTCCAAGTGCTGCCCTAACAAAAAATATCGAAGGAACTAGCATGACTGAATTTGGCTTGCTTCAAAGTAGAGGAATAATTGGATTTACAGATGGAGTAAAAACTATTCAAAATACTAGGCTCATGTCACGTATAATGAATTCAGCAAAAGACTTAGGAACATTGATCATGCAACATGCTGAAGATTACGATTTATCTAAAGATGGAATGATTAATTCTGGAATTATTGCTACAAAACTTGGCTTATCTGGAATACCTGCTGTTGCAGAAAGAATAATTATTGAAAGAGATTTAACATTGTTAGAAAATATTAAATGCAGATATCATATATCACAAATTTCAGCTGCAAAATCAGTTGAGATAATTGAAAAAAGAAAAGATAAAGTTAAATTTACAACAGGTGTGTCAATTAATAACCTTTCATTAAATGAGAATGATATTGGAGATTTTCGAACATTTTTAAAGTTGTCTCCACCGTTAAGAACTGAAGAAGATAGAATAGCTCTAGTCCAAGGCATAAGAGATGAAATCATAGATGTTATTGTATCAGATCACAAACCTGAAGATGAAGAACAAAAAAGATTAACTTTTGCACAAGCTGCAACTGGAGCATCTGGTATAGAAACTTTATTATCTCTTAGTTTAGAATTACATCACAATGGTTCTGTAAAGTTAGAAACTATTATTAAAGCTCTAACTTCAAACCCTGCAAAAATATTAAAAATAAACAAAGGTAACCTTTCGGTTGGTAATGAAGCTGATTTTTGTGTTGTCGACATTGACAAACCTTGGGTGGTTAAAAAAGATAAACTTGTCTCTAAATCTAAAAACACTTCTATTGAGGACAAAAAGCTCCAGGGCAAAGTCACTAATACGTTTGTAAAAGGTGAAGAACTATTTAAGTTATAGTAATGGAATATTTAATTGTTGCATTAGGCTCATATTTAATAGGATCAATACCTTTTGGTTTTATACTTACAAAAATCTTTTTAAAAAAAGATATCAGAGATATAGGTTCTGGAAATATTGGGGCTACTAACGCTCTTAGAACTGGAAACAAGCCATTAGGCTACGCAACATTGATCCTTGATATAACAAAAGCTATACTACCTGTTTTATATGTTAAATTTAATTATCCTGATTATATTTTTATTTCATCATTAAGTGCATTTTTAGGACATGTATTTCCTGTATGGCTTAGGTTCAGAGGGGGTAAGGGTGTTGCAACATATATTGGAATTCTATTTTCAATAAACCTAATTTTGGGTTTAATATTTATTATTAGCTGGGCTGTTACATTTCTTGTTTCAAAATATTCATCTCTATCTTCACTTGTGGCTAGTATAGTGGTGCCAATTTATTTAATAATCTTTCAAAGTTATAATTCAATATTTTTTATAATAATGTTTGTGCTAGTATTCTATACACACAGAGAAAACGTCAAGCGCTTGAAAAATAAAGAAGAAACAAAGACTAAAATTTATTGATTTGACTATCAAAGGCTTTTGAGTAATTTGTTTAATAATGAATCTTGTTGTTGTAGAAAGTCCCGCTAAAGCTAAAACTATCAATAGATATTTAGGTGATGATTATATTGTTTTAGCAAGTTACGGTCACATTCGAGATCTTCCCTCCAAAAATGGCTCTGTTGATCCAGACAACAATTTTAAAATGGAGTGGGAAGTTGATGATTTTTCTAAAAGATATCTTAAAGAAATTGTGGATGCAGCTAAAATTTCTTCTAAAATAATATTAGCTACTGACCCTGACCGTGAAGGTGAGGCAATTGCTTGGCATGTTAAAGAGTACTTAAATGAAAAAAAATTAATTAAAGGTAAGCATGTAGAAAGAGTTGTCTTTAATGAAATTACAAAAAAAGCAGTAATTCGTGGAATAGAAAATCCAAGACAAATTGAACCTTTATTAGTCGATGCTTATATGGCTAGAAGAGCATTGGACTATTTGGTTGGCTTTAATATCTCACCAATATTGTGGACAAAATTACCAGGCTCTAAATCGGCAGGACGTGTTCAGTCAGTTGCTTTAAAATTAATTACTGAACGTGAGCATGAAATAGAGCTATTTAATCCTGAAGAATTTTGGACTTTGAGTATTCAATTTAATGATACTGATAAAAATTCCCTACTAGCAAGTATTACTCAACTAAATAATAAAAAAATTGAAAAATTTTCTTTTAAAAATAAAGCTGAAATTGATATGGCAATAAACGAAGTTAAGTCTAAGAAATTTCAAATAAATGATATCTCAAGCAAAGTTGTGAACAGAAATCCCTCTGGTCCATTTACTACTTCTACTTTACAGCAAGTTTCTTCAGGGAAGTTAGGATTTGGAGCATCACGTACAATGCAAATAGCTCAAAAACTTTATCAGGGTATAGAAATAGATGGGGAAACTATTGGTCTTATTACATATATGCGTACAGATGGTACCAATCTATCAACCGATGCTATAGATACTTTTAGAAAATATATAAAAAGTGAGTTTGGCCAAGAATATGTTCCAGAAAGTGTGGCTAGTTACTCAGGGAAAAAAGCAAAAAATGCTCAAGAAGCGCATGAAGCAATTAGACCAACAGATATTATGCGTGCACCAGATACAGTTAAAAAATATCTTAGTCCAGATCAACATAAATTATATGATTTAATATGGAGTAGAGCCTTATCCTCTCAGATGAAACCCGCACAATTTGATAGAAATACTATTACAATAAGCTCAGAGGACAAGGGAACAATTTGCAAAACTAGTGGCTCTGTTATTACATTCGATGGTTTCTTAAAGGTTATAAAGGATAGTAAAAAAGATGACGATGAAGATATTCTTCCTGAAATGAAAAAAGGTCCAATTAATATTGAGGCATTATTAGATGAACAACATTTTACACAACCACTCCCAAGATATTCAGAGGCAAGTTTAGTTAAAAAAATGGAAGAATTAGGTATTGGAAGACCCTCAACTTATGCAAGTATCATTTCGGTTATATCAACAAGAGGTTATGCAGAATCTATTAATAAGAGATTTCACCCCACAGATAGAGGTAAATTAATATCAGCTTTTCTTGAAAAACTTTTTTCTAGATATGTGGATTATAATTTTACAGCAGAATTAGAAAATCAACTGGATGATATAACAACTGGTAAAGAAGGATGGATTAAAGTTCTTGAGATATTTTGGAAGGATTTTAATCAAAATGTATCTGAAGTTAAAGAAAAGAGAACAAGAGAAGTTTTGGATTTATTAAATGATAGTTTGGGTAGTTTAATTTTTGAAAGAGATAAAGATGGAAAAATAAATAGACAGTGCAAACTATGTGATAGTGGTTCATTGAGTTTAAAAAATAGTTTTAGAGGTGGTGCTTTTATAGGCTGCTCTAACTATCCAGATTGTAAATTCACAAGACCTTTATCTAAAACAAAGGCTGCTGCTCAATCCCAACTTGCTGAACCAAAATTAATTGGAAAACATGAGAATGGAAACAATATGTATCTTAAGAATGGAAGATTTGGTCCTTATGTACAGTATGAAAATATTGAAGAAATTAAAGAAGAAGATGAAGAAGTAGTGGTTAAAAAGAAAAAGAGAACAAAAAAAAAGAAAATAGATAAAGAAGTTAATAATTTAATAAATGTATCCATTCCAAAAGGAATAACTTTAGATAATATTGATTTAGATAGAGCCAAATTTTTGTGTTCACTTCCAAAAATCTTAGGTATTAATCCTGAAAATCAGAAGGAAATAATCTTAAATTCAGGAAGATTTGGTCCTTATTTAAAATGTGAAAGTAAATCAGCTAGAATTGAAAATGTTGAAGAAATCTTTTCAATTGGTTTAAATAGAGCAATAACACTTATAGCGGAGGCTAAACCTGGAAGAATGTCTGCCTCCATTATAAAAGATCTGGGTGAACATCCTGAAGATAAAAAGCCAGTTAGGGTTATGAAAGGTCAGTATGGACCATACATAAAATATAAATCTTTAAATGCAACAATTCCTGAGGAAAAAGACCCTTTAGAACTTAATATGGAAGAAGCACTAATATTGATTGAGAAAAGAAAAGAATACGATAAAATTAAAAAATCAAAAAAATCAAAAAAAGGAAAAAAATGATTAACAAAATATTAACAATCTTTATAGCACTTACCTTTGTATCATGTGCTTCAATTAAAGAAAATATGCCAAAACTTGAGAGAAAACCTTGTACGGGTGAAAATAAAACCTTAGCAGACGTTCTTTGTAAAAAATAATAATTGTGTATAAAATCACTAAGATTAGTTTATTTTAATTTTAGTGATTGCTATGAAAGGTAATTAGTAATGAATTTTGATGAAAAAATTAAAGAATTAAGTATAGAGCTACCCAAAGCAACCAATCCAGTTGGATCTTACCTGGCTACTAAAATTGCTGGAAAACTCCTTTATATATCTGGACAAATTTCTATAGCAGATAATGGTGAATTAATTAAAGGCAAACTTGGTAGAGAACTAAACACACTCGAAGGGTATGAGGCAGCTAAAAGATGTGGATTAAGTATTATTGCTCAAGCTAAGAAAGCCTGCGATGGTAATTTGTCAAAAATAAAGTCTTGCGTCAAATTAACAGGATTTGTTAACTCAACAGAAGATTTTATAGAGCAACCAAAAGTAATCAATGGTGCTTCTGACCTGGTTTCATCAATATTTGGAGACATCGGAATGCATACTAGGGCTGCTGTAAGTACAAATAGTTTACCTTTGGGAGTTTCTGTAGAAGTTGATGCTATCTTTGAATTGAATTAACTGCCAATACCAAAATATTTTATTTTCATCTCTCTCATTTTAAGAGGTGAATAAATATTCCTCATATCAAAAACTATAAATTTTTTATTCTGAACCTCTTTTTTAAAATTTATTGATTTAAAATCATTCCATTCTGTATGGATTATAATTAAATCAGAGTTTTTTATTGCAGATTTAATATTAATTGAAAAATTGACATTCTTAATTTTTTTAAACTCACTTTTCTCACCAGTTGGATCAAAATAATTAACCATTGCTCCTTTTTTAATTAAAGAAGGAATCATTGTTAAACTTGATGAATCTCTCATATCATCTGTGTTAGCCTTAAATGTTACACCTAAAAAACATATTTTTTTATTCTTAATTTTACCCTTTAGTATTTCAAAGACTCTTTTTAATAATAATGATGATCTATTTTCATTAGATTTAATTACACTTTTAATAATAGATAGATTTGTTTGAAATTTATCAGCTGTAACAGTAATTGCTTTTGTATCTTTTGGGAAACAAGAGCCACCATAGGCTGGACCTGCTCTTAAAAAACGCCCACCAATTCTTTTATCAAGACCCATACCAATAGAGATATCCTCAATATTAACATCGATTTTTTCACATAAATTAGCAAGTTCGTTAATAAATGTTATTTTAGTGGCTAAAAATGCATTGGATGCATACTTTATTAATTCAGCAGCTCTTCTTGAAGTATTAACATATTTTGCACCTTTGGATATTAGGGGTGAATAAAGGTTTTTTAAAATCTTATTTGATCTTTTATCTTTAGTTCCTATAATAACTCTATCGGGGTAACTAAAATCTCTTATAGCATCACCTTCCCTTAGAAACTCAGGATTTGAAACAACAGAGAAAAATTTTTTAGATACTTTTTGTGAAATAATTTTTTCAATTTCATCTCCAGTAGTTACAGGAACGGTTGATTTGGTGATAATAATTTTAAACTTAGAAATAGAATTTCTAATTTCTTTTGCAACATTATAGATTTGGCTTAAATCAGCACCATTACCATTTTTTTTGGTAGGTGTCCCAACACAAATAAATATAATATCAGATTTAATAATAGAATTTTTTAAATCTGTGGAAAATTGTAATCTTTTACTTTTATAATTTTTTATAACTAACTCATCTAAACCTGGTTCATAAATTGGAACAATACCTTTTTTTAAATTATTAATTTTTTTTAAATCACGATCTACACAAATAACATCATTTCCAATATCTGAAAAACAGACACCACTAACCAACCCCACATAACCAGTGCCTATCATGCATAATTTCATTTTTTAGCAACCTCTAAAGATGAATTAATATAGCCCTGCATAGTCCCACAATCTAAATATTTTCCTGAAAAATTGTGACCAATAAACTTATCTTTGTCATTGATTAAAGATTGTATAGCATCAGTAATATGAATCTCACCACCAATACTTGGTTTAAGTTTTGATAATTTATTAAAAATTGTCTTTGGCAATATATACCTTCCAATAACAGCATTATTAGATGGTGCTTCTTTAATAGAAGGTTTCTCTATTACATTCATAATTTTGAAATTTTTATTATCAATTTTTTCTTTAATATTGTATATCCCCCACCTTGAAACTTCATTTTTCTTTACTTTCATGCTGGCCATAACAGATGACTTGAATCTCTTATGTATTGCGATCATGGATTTTGAGCAATTATGCTTTATTATTAAATCATCTGGTAGCAACATTAAAAAATACTTATCTTTAATAAATTTTTTAGTTTTAAGAACGGCATCACCAGTTCCAAGTGGTTTTTCTTGAAAAACAAATTTTATCATTTTTTTATATTTTAAAATTTTTTTATACTCACGAATGATGCGTGGGTCTTTTTTACGATTAATAATATCTTTATAAAATTTATCATTGTAAAAATATTTTTTAATCATTAATTTTTTTTGTGATATAATAAATATGACCTCTTTAATTCCAGCCTCAATACATTCGTCAAGGATATATTCAATTCCAGGTTTACCATTTATTGGCAAAAGCTCTTTAGCAAAAACACTTGTTAAAGGAAGTAGTCTTGTCCCAAGTCCTGCTAAAGGAATTATAGCTTGTTTAATCATATAAATGTTTTACTTATAAATTATATTATTACAAATGAAATTAATAAAACAAATATCTGATTTAAATAAGGCAATAAATAAAGAAAAAGGAATAGGATTTGTTCCCACAATGGGAGGCCTACACAAAGGTCATGAATCACTAATCGAAATATCTAAAAAAAAATGCAAAAAAACATTGGTTAGTATTTTTATTAATCCTACTCAATTTGACAATAAAGAAGATTACAGAGCATACCCAAGGAGTTTAATTAAAGATCTTAAAATCCTTAAAAGATTAAAAGTAGATTATGTTTATGTACCTACAATGAATCAAATTTATAAAAATAAATCACCTAAAATTTTATTAAATAAATCACAAAAAATATTGTGCGCTAAATTTAGAAAAGGTCACTTTGAAGGTGTGCTTAATATTTTAAATCGCTTTGCAAAACTCATATCTCCAAAAATAATTTTTATGGGGAAAAAAGATTACCAACAATTTTTTTTAGTTAAAAAATTCATTGAAAAAAACTATAAAACTAAAGTTTATCCCTGCAAAACAATTAGAAATTCAAATATGGTAGCTTTATCATCAAGAAATAACCAGTTAAATAAAACTAATTTTAATAAATCAGGATTAATTGCTAATAAATTATTTAATTTAAAACGTTTAATTAATAAAAATAATGGCAAATCTAAAGGTTTAATTCGAGTCTTCAAAAAAGAACTAATTAAAAATTTTGATATTAGAATTGAGTACATGGAGTGTAGAAATTTAATAAACTTAAGTTCTGATCTTAATAACAAACCTTTTAAGCTTTTTGTGGCCTATTATTTAAATAATGTAAGGCTTATCGATAACTTTTAAAGAAAATAAGCGCTAACACCTAAAAATGATACAAAACCGATAACATCCGTTATTGTTGTTACAAATACACTAGATGCAATAGCAGGATCAATATTCATTTTCTTTAAAGTTATTGGTACCACTATTCCAAATAAACCAGCAACTATCATGGTAACGATCATTGACATAGATATAATCAAAGATAGTAAGGAATCTTGAAACCAAATTTGCACTACAAGAGCACTAATTACTGCAAAAATAATACCATTTAAAATTCCTATATTAAATTCTTTTAGAATATTTTGTGAAAAGTTATTTTTTGTTAAGTCATTTGTTGCCAGAGTTCTAACTGTAACAGCTAACGTTTGCATGCCTGCATTACCACCCATGGATGCAACAATTGGCATTAAAAAAGCTAAGACAACCATCTGCTCTATCGTTGCACCAAATAAACTAATGACCCAAGTTGCAAGAAAGGCAGTGAAAAGGTTTAATAGAAGCCAGTTAAATCTTCGTTTTGTTTTTTTAAAAACACCATCAGTAATTTCTTCATCACCTACCCCTGCTAATCTTAGGGCATCCTCTTCTGCTTCTTCCTTTAATACTGTTAAAATGTCATCGTACGTAATCATGCCAACTAATTTGTTTGTTTTGTCAACTACTGCTGCGGAATTTAAATTATAATTCTCAAAGACATTACCAACTTCTTCTTTATCCATATCCACAGGAATAAGCAATTGGGATTCAGACATTATAGTAAGCATTTTTGTGTCCCTTGATGTGGTTAGAACTTTAGAGGATGGAACTGTTCCAATTGGTTTAAAATCTTCATCTACAATAAAAATTTCTAAAAACTCTTCTGGTAAGTTTTTGTTTTCACGTAAATAGTCAATTGTTTGTCCTACTGACCAATTACTTGGTGTAGCTGTGAATTCCCTTTGCATTATTCTTGCAGCTGTATCTTCAGGATAACTTAAACTTTCGAGTAACGCAAAGCGATCTTTTGGTGGAAGTAAACTTAAAATATCATTTTTATCTTTCTCTGCTACATTTTCTAAAATTGCAATTGCATCATCTGACTCTAGGTTTTTTAAAAGTTTAACAATAGAATCTGAAGAAAGGTACGCAATGATTTCTGATTGAACTGATTCATTAAGTTCAATGAAAACTTCAGGATCAATATTAAAATTATTAAGTTTTATTAAATTTTCACGATCATTAAGACCAAGAAGCTCTATAATATCAGCTGCATCAGCTGGATGCATTTCTTTAAATGAGTTTGTAATGAATTGAGCATCGTTATTTGCGATCTTATTTGTAACAACTTTTAAATACTCTTTATTAAATTCAAAATTAACTTTTTTATCTTTTATTTTTTTTATTAAAGACATAAATTTACCTATAAATCAATTTGCACTATTAATGTATAATAAGAATAATACAATTTATAAATGAATATAGAAGTTAAGAAATCCATAAAACCAGTAAAATATGACGATGCTTTAAAACTTTTAGAAGAAAGGTTGGCAGATATTAGTATTAGTAAAAAAGGTGATTTAATTTGGATCTTGGAACATGAGGAGATTTATACAGCTGGCACTAGCTATAAAGAGAAAGAAATTCTAAATAAAGATATAAATTTAATAAAAACAAATCGAGGTGGGAAAATTACCTATCATGGACCCGGCCAATTAATTTGTTATTTTGTGATAGATTTAAAAAAAAGAAAAAAAGATATAAGAAAGTTTATAACTCTAATTGAGAAAACAATTATTGAAAGTTTATTAGAATTTAATATTAAATCATATGGAGATCCAAAAAATATTGGGATTTGGGTAGATAATAAAGCTGGTACAAAAAAGGTAGTGGCAATTGGGATTAGGGTTAGTAAATGGATTGCTTACCATGGTTTCGCTATAAACATTAATAATGATCTTTCAAAATATGAAAATATCATTCCATGTGGTATTTCAAATAAAGGAGTAACCAATCTTAAAGAAATAATTGATCAAGATTATAATAACTTAAGTAATATAATTATTAATAATTTTACTAAGAACTTGGATATCTAAGTCTTTTAGTCTTTAAAAGTTTTTTAAAATAATCAGGTAATAATGCTGTGTATGTATATTTCTTATCCCTGATCATAAATTTAATTTGATAAGAGTGAAGCATTAAATTTTTGTTAATTGCTTTATCCGTATTACTAAATTTGTATTTTTGATCACCATAAATTGGGCAACCAACTGCATATAATTGTTTTCTAAGTTGGTGTTTTCTGCCAGTTATTGGTTTCATTTCAACTAGACTACAAATAGAGTTTTTATCTAAAACTTTATAAAGAGTTCTTGCTTTTTCTATTATTTTCTTATCATCGTCATATCTCGTAAGATCATCATTCCATTCTCCAGAATCTTTCTGCAATTCGCCATGACATATGGCTAAATAAGTTTTATGAACTTTTCTTAATCTAAATAGTGAAGTTAACAATTGTGCTGACTCCCTGTGTTTAGCCATAATAAAAACACCTGACGTATCTTTATCAAGTCTGTGAACTGAAAAAGGTTTTGTGTTTTGAAAAATTTCACTTCTAGCAAAAATATCTACAAGGTTTTTTTTAGACTTTGTTCCACCTTGAACTGAAATCCCAGAGCTTTTATTTAAAACAATAAAATCATCATTATTATCAATTATTAGATCCTCATTTTCTTTAATCACCTCTTCCGAAGGTACAAATTTGATTTTTTTTTGAACTATTGTTTCTGTATAATTAAAATTAAACAAGTTGACAGCATCACCTGTTTTAACTTTTTCTGAACTTTTTGTTTTTTTATTGTTAAGTTTAATTTTTCCACTTCTCAAACTTTTTTCAATTAAACTTTGAGGAATATTACCTAAAGCATTCCTGATCCATCGATCAATACGCATTTCGTTGAACGTTGAATCAACGGTAAAAGACTTTTTCATGATGTTCTATTTTTATATAAAAAATTAAGCAGTAGCTAATTTTTTTTCTTCATTTTTATCTTTAGTGGGGTCTTTTTTCTTTCTATCAACTCTTTTTGCCTCAACATCTCGATCAACAAATTCTATTACAGCCATTGGTGCATTATCACCATATCTAAACCCAGCTTTAATAATTCTAGTATAACCACCGTGTCTTTTTTCATATCTTTTAGACAAAGTTTTTGTAACTTTCTTAGCCGAAGTAATGTCTTGTAATTTTGTCATTAACATTTTTGTAGTTTGTAAAGTTTCTTTTTTACCTAATGTAATGATTTTGTCAGCTTGTGGTTTTAGAAATTTAGCTTTTGGAAGTGTAGTGGTAATCTGTTCATATTTTATTAAAGAATTTAACATATTCTTTAATAGTGCCTTTCTATGTTCAGAAGTTCTATTTAACTTCTTGTTAGCCATTCCGTGTCTCATTAGATTTGTTCCTCTAACTTCTTAGACATTTCAGCTATATTTTCTGGTGGCCAATTTGGTATTTCCATACCAAGATATAGTGACATACCAGTTAAAACTTCTTTAATTTCATTAAGTGATTTTCTTCCAAAGTTTGGAGTTCTGAGCATTTCACCCTCTGATTTTTGAACGAGGTCACCTATATAAATAATGTTATCATTCTTTAAACAGTTCATAGAACGAACAGATAGCTCTAATTCATCTACTTTTCTTAATAGATTTTTATTGAACTCAGGCTCACTTGAAACTTCTTTAACTGGTGCTTCTACAGGTTCATCAAAATTAACAAACATATTTAGCTGATCTTGAAAAATTCTAGCTGAATAAGCTACCGCATCCTCAGCTGAAATTGAACCATTTGTTTCAACTTCCATGGTTAATTTGTCATAATCAAGTGCCTTACCTTCTCTAGCAGTGCTTATAGCATATGAAACTTTTTTAACCGGGCTATACAGTGAGTCAATTGCTATTAAACCAAGCGGTGGCTCTTCCGGTTTGTTCATAACTGCTGGGACATAACCCTTGCCTGTTCCAACATTCATTTCCATATGGAAATGAGTGTTTTCATCTAAATTGCAGATAACTAATTCAGGATTTAAAATTTCAATGTCAGCAACTTGTTCAATATCTGAAGCTTTAACTTCACCTGGTCCTTTTGCATCTAAAATCAATTTTTTATTAGAGTCTGTAGAACTTTTTAAAGCTAAAGACTTAACATTTAAAACAATATCTGTAACATCTTCTCTTACACCTTTAATTGATGTGAATTCATGTAACACACCATCAATTTGGACAGAAGTAACTGCAGCACCCCTGATTGATGATAGTAAAATTCTTCTTAGTGAATTTCCTAAAGTAAGTCCATACCCTTTTTCTAATGGCTCTGCTATAATTTTTGCGTGTGTTTTATCATCGCTGATTGTAACATCTAATTGTGCTGGTTTAATTAATGCTTTCCAATTTTTAGCATTCACATTTAAACTTTCCATTTATTAAACTCTCCTTTTTTTTGG
>Ga0308016_10000786_pt1 | contig 15857 bp, 13 predicted proteins | sample Neamet233_FD_203129 | JGI IMG/M metagenome (GOLD analysis project Ga0308016, IMG submission 203129) | Marine microbial communities from water near the shore, Antarctic Ocean - #233 | ecosystem: Environmental > Aquatic > Marine > Unclassified | place: Southern Ocean | collected 2014-07-28
AGTTTGATGAGAGCAAGGTCGCGCGAGATTTTGAGAGCAGCAAGGGCTACTTTATTACGGTAACGCATAGCTTAGCCTCGATGCTGGCAGTATCTACTCTAAAGAGAGATGCATGGCAGCATTTGCTGTCACTCAAAAAGCGAATCGATAGCTCTGGCTAGAGCTTCGCTTTAGCCAGCATGAAACCTATACGCCAAGCCGACTAACTTATGCCCCCTGAAAAGATTCTTAAGGCCGACTTCTTTGCTCGAACTATGCGGACTAGTGATGTCGAGCTAGTCGCGCAGAATGAAGCCGCTGCTTACGACCATCCTTGGACTAAGCGTATCATCGTTGATTGCCTTAGAGCTGGTTACCAATGTTGGGTATTGGCCAATAAGCAGCAGATAGTCGCTCATGCTGTCTTGTCTGTGGCAATCGGGGAGTGCCATCTATTAACTCTCTGCGTACATCCGGATCATCAGCGCAATGGCTACGGCAGAAAACTGTTTAATTTGTTGTTGGATCGAGCTCAAAAGCAAGAGGCTGAAATCTGTTTTCTTGAGGTTCGCCGCACCAATGCGGGTGCGATCGAGCTTTATCGGTCAATGGGTTTCGTGCAGACCGGAGAGCGCAAAAACTATTACCCTGGCAAAGGTGATAGGGAAGACGCGTTGATCATGTCCCGGAATTTACCGCTGCCCTAATTTTTGAAGTAGCCTAGGTTTGTACCGCTCATTTGAATCTATCTATTTTACTTAGCAATTTCCTCAGTATTGAGAGCACTACAACAAGACAAAAAGCCGCTAGTATTATACCGCCTAGAAACAAGATGCTGCCCAGTAGCATGTTGAGAATCTCCGCCATGGAAAGATTTTGCCAGGTCGCAACCACCCATATACAGGCTAGGCCACAAGTGATGCCCACCAGCACAGCTGCTGTTTTTTTACGTATTTTTAGTAGTGAAAAGATCAAAACTTGGGCGTGTTGTTATCTTCGTTATAACTGGCAGTGCAGTTGGGATAGTCGCTGCAACCCCAGAATACACCATTTTTACCGCTGCGTTTAATGAGAAGGTGATTACACTTTTGACATTGATAAGCTGCTTCGGGTACGCCATCACGGTCAAGAAGGGTCACCTTGCAACCCTTAGAGTATCCGCTGCAAAACCAATAACTACCTTTTCCTTGCTCCGCCTTTACCAGTCGACGCGTACATAGCGGGCAGCGGTAATGCTCGTCAATATCTTTGGATGGTTTACCATCTAAATCATTGAGAGAGGTGCGGCAATCAGGAAACCCGCTACAGCCCCAGAAAGGCCCCATCTTTCCCTGAATTCGATGCAGCGGTTTCTTGCATGTAGGACAATAATGCATTCGCTCATTATTGCTGCTGTTGTCGGTTTGAGAGTTAGATTCGGACATAGTTTCGGGAATAGTCTGGTGGTAGTGGGCGCAAGAAATGCCAGTCACTCGAAGTTACTGGTTTTAATTATGACATCAGAAGCAACTAAGCAACACAGTGATTTACTAAACCTAGGAGGGCGCTGTAGCTATAAAAGCTGCCCTAGTTCTTTTATCGCAGCGACTAGTGCCGCGTTTTCTGCATCTGTACCAATTGAAATGCGCAGCTTATCCCGCAGTCGGTCTTGGTCGAAATAACGAACTAGGATATTACGTTGCTTCAATAGTAGGTAGAGCTTTTCGGCGCCTATCGATTCTGGGATCTGACACAGGATGAAATTGCTTTGACTCATTGGAGCAGTCAGACCGAGCTTTTGTAAATCCGCACGCAATTGTTCCCGACTTTTACGGATGCGTTCGCAGTTTTCTCGTGCATATTCGTATGAATTTATCGCAGCGGTCGCGAGACTCTGAGCGATGTGATCGGTGTTGTAACTGTCCCGGGTCTTATACATCATCGGTTCGATCAGCGATTTCGCACCGATACCATAACCAAAGCGCAGGCCCGCTAGGGAGTAGCCCTTACTTAGAGTTCTGAGAATTAAAATATTATCGTGAGAATCAATCAACGATATCGAATCGTAGTTGAGTTCTGGGTCGACAAAATCAACATAGGCCTCGTCGATTAGCAATAGTCCTGAAAAATTGTCGGCTATCTTGGCTAAATAGTCGGCGGTTAGTAGGATGCCGGTAGGCGCATTAGGGTTCACCAGAATCAACAACTTGGCCGCAGACTTACTTAATTTCTCTATAAAATTTTCGGGCATGCTCCAGCCATCGAGGAGCGCGATCTCTTCTAATCGACACCCTTGAATTTCAGCAAGAACTGGATACAGGGAATAGCTTGGTTTGCAGATGGCAATGGTGTCTAGTTGTTCAACATAGGTAGTCAAAACGAGGCGCAATAGCTCGTCACCGCCATTGGTGGGAATGATCTGGTCGGCGGAGATATTGTGCAACCTACCAGCGGCTTCTCGAAACGAATTAGCCAGCGGTGACGGATAGCGCCTAAGAGCGGCTACGTCGATTGAATTTAGGGCTTCAGCCACTTGCGGACTGGGCGGATAGGGGTTCTCATTGGTATTGAGCTTAATGGTATCCGCGGCCCTGGTTTGTTCCCCCGGCGCATAGCCCTGCATTTTTTTAATATTTTTACGTTCGAAAGACATACTGAAGGTTCGCTAATTGGTCCAGAGGCACCCTAGAGAGTGAGGTGAACGGATCGAGCCGATTCATCTGTAAGCAGAAAAGGAAAATCTTATAGCTTTAATCGGTTTGAGTCTAGCGTCTGCATTCGGGCATCTGGTCAGCTGGGTCTCTACCGGTTTGGCAAATAGGTCTGTAACCTGTTGGTCCAGCCAACTATCCAGCGTTGCTCTCTTCGCTCGCTAGGCGCATTTGCAACGCGCCGCTCTAATACCCGAGTAGCAGCCGCTACGAAATCATCTAGATTTACAGCGCTGCCTTGCAATTCCAATAATACCTGCAGCAGCCCCCAGCCTTGGCTCCGGTAGCGTTCGCTAGTCGAGGTGCCTATTCCCTTAAAATGAACATAGTCAATCAAAGCATACATGCCATAGGGAATTTGTGAGTTGGCGATTTCATATAAGTTGGCTTCAACAGAACGCTGCACAGAGGATTCTAGCCCTTTGAAGAGGTCGGCTGTAGAGTCATGCAATCTTTTGACTATGAACAACACTTGAAGTTCAATAGTCGAGCCTAGGAATTCGCGCAGCTGCTGCATTCTTTGGCTCTCGAAATCGGCTAAGAATTGCTCTCTGCTCTGCCATGGGGAGTCAGAATTTTCTAGTGCCTCTAGCCAAGCAGGTAATTCATAGCCGTGTTTCTTGTAGAATGCTAACAAGTTTGGAAAGGTTTCTTCGAAGCGCTCATTCTGCTGCGAGCGGTACCAGATAAAGTGACCTATGCCAAGTGAAGGAAAGTCTTCGCCCTCGTTCCAGCTGGTAAGACAGCTAAATTTTCTATTGCATTCGTTAGCAAAGACTTGGTCGCCTAACCAATTCATCTGCTGCGGGTTGAACTGTGGTAATTGTCCCGAAGCGACTGGAATTGATGTCATCTGCAGCAGTAGCAGGAACAAAAAACTATTAAAACTGATTGAAGTAGATGGCATTTTGGCTTGCGCTGACGATATTGAAAAAATATAGAATATGCTACTTTTGTTATCGGCCAAAGATTCAGGACATGCGGGATATCTGTATTCTCTCCAAGGATTCTAGATGCCCGATTGACATTAATGTCATTCAGATAGCGACTAGTAATTTCACTGGAAGTTCTACTTGGGAGTGAGGGTGCGAATTTTCGATGAACAGGCCTGAACAATCTTCGAAAAATGCGCAGTCAAAGACCTGATATACAATTTCTTGGGTGGAAGCATCAAGGGGTTCATATGAAATATTATTCAATTAAATACGATTATTACTACTAAAAACACCAGGCAAGCTAAAGCGCCAACTTTATATGAGTTTCCAGCATTGCTGTGTTTGTGAATTCCAATAATTAGCGGCGAGAACGAATGGTATTGCAAGCTAAAAAACCTTAATAAAAACAGTGACAAAGGGGTTCTTATATTTCGTGAATTGCGTTTGATGCGAGAATTTATGCACAAAAATGAAGCTACTGTCACAAAACACTAAGAATAAGCAGGTATTATATTATACTAATAATTCTAAAACTCATAAGCCATTGAATAATAAAGAAACAACTCATTGTCTAAATATTGATCAATTTGTATCATAGATGCGTATTTTAGAGGCTTGAAGCAATTTTTAGAGAATTACCCACTGACTTATCCACAGAATCTGTGGAAAAAACCATTGTGGTGGGATAGTCGAATTTCCGTGCATCCTCAATGGCTTAAGAAAGCTTGTTGGAGAGTGCTTTAGCAGTGTGCGCTAAGTGTCCCCTCCAAACTATCCTTATTTTGCTTGATACCTGTTTGAAGGGGAGTGATTCAAATCGAGATTATACCAACTAAGGGAATGTGTTATGTTTGAATTACCACCAACTAGTTGTGCAGCATTTTAATATGATCGAACTAACAGCCGAAATTCCATTCCTATGGCGCTTAGGCGCCGAGAGCAGCGAAGGATACTGCTCGGTATCTATGATCGTACCCTGTCCGCCGGAGACTGAGATCAAAGACCTTACTATCGAAACCAGTGTTCTTAGTCTTTCCTCTGATAGTACTCGTTCCGAACGGGAAGAGACGCTGGAATGGAATCAGGAAGACATTAGCTTATTCTTGAAGTTAGTGAATCAAAAGCAGCTCGCTAATAAGCAGCCAATATTAGATACGGTCCGCATTGACCTAACTGATCCTGCAGTCATCGACATTATTCATATTGTAGCGGCCGCCGGATTCGGAGTGGCTTTCACATCTTACGGATTATTGAAAGAGTCCAACGGTTTGCATCCTTCACATAGCTGCGAGGTCGGTGTACTTGCCTCGTTGAATACAATTGTTGGTTTTAGGCCCTGCATCGTTGTAGATGTCGAAGACGACGATGTCGTCTGCGTATTATTGGAAGACATCAATGTGCAGGCTACAGACATGTACGATCGACTTAATCGTCACGACCTGCTGCTAGCGAAGCGAGGGGATATTTTGCATCCTGAGTTTGCAGAATCAAAGGTGAAGCCTGAAAATGCCGTGCTACACTAGTATTTCTTTTGTCTGAGGCTACCCCTCTACTTCGCACGTTGATTGAAGCGCGTACCGACAAGCGTTGCGGCAATATTCGCTTTTTGAATATCGATTGCACCGCCGGCGATTCCCCATCCCCAAGCATCTCGCAACTTCTGTTCTAGCGGGTACTCCTTCGAATAACCATAGCCACCCATAAGCTGCATTGCCTTACCTGTTACTTCACGTGCGGTTTCATTGGCGAAGCACTTAGCGACCGAACTCTCGGCGATGGAAGGAAGGCCCTTTTCTGCATTCACTACAGCCCTATAGAGGAGTAGTCGCGATGCTTCCAGTCTCATTTTCATTTCAGCGATCTGTAATTGAACTGCTTGGAACTCGACGAGTGATTTGCCGAACTGCTGCCTCACTTGAACATATTCCAAAACATAATCGAAAGCCGATTGAGCTACGGCTAGTGACATCGTCGTGTTGCCGCAGCGCTCCAAATCAAAAGCATCCATTAACTTTCCGAAGCCACCCGCTGATACGAGAATGTTCTCTGTTGGAACTTCAACGTTGTCGAAATACATATCGGCGCTCGCGACACCGCGAAAGCCCATGTGGTGATCACGTTTGCCGAAACTAAAGCCATTGCTGCCTTTCTCGACAACGACAGCGCCTATCGCTTTTGCACCCGGACTATCATCCATGCGGCAGTAAACAACATACGCCTCAGAATGACCGGCCCCCGAGCACCAGCGTTTATTGCCATTGATTATTACCCGATCAGATTCAACTTTAGCTTGGGTAGTAAGATCAGTTAGTGCCGATCCGGCATTTGGTTCCGACATTGATACCGCGACTACGATTTCGCCTGAACATACTCTAGGTAGTATTTTTTCCCTCAGCCGATCACTACCAAAATGTGCTATCGCTAAACTTGGGCCGAAGCAGGACTCGAATATGGGAAAGGCTACGGCAATTGAAACTTTGGCAATCTCCTCCAGTACGATCACCGCATCGAGGTGACTCATGCCGGCGCCGCCATATTTTTCATCGAGGTTAACGCCGAGATAGCCCAATGCAGCGTAGCGCCTCCGTAGTTCGATTCCAGGAGGGTCGTCACTTTCTTCTATTTGCTTGGCGATAGCTGGCAGTTCCTGTTGCGCAAACTTGCGCACGGATTGCTGCAGGGCGACTTGTTGTTCGGATAGAGTGAAATCCATATCTTAGGGTCCTCTGACGTCTATATTCAGTGCTGTGAAAGGGACTGTAGAGTACCTGTCTGTTTTCCCATAGACCAGCATTGACGCACGTTTCCCTACTCTTGCTCGCAGCTGTTATAATCGCGCCCGATTTCACTGGGTATAGAGTGGGAATAGCATGGATCCTACTAATCCTTTAATTAGTGCTTGAGAATTTATAATCGCATTATCTCTGGTCATAACACGGCAATTAACAGCATGGGTATTGAATCATTAGTAGACGAAATAGGGCGCCGCCGTGTGTTGGCGATTATTTCGCACCCGGATGCCGGCAAGACTACAATCACTGAAAAACTGCTGCTTTACGGCAACCTGATTCAGGTTGCAGGTTCAGTGAAGAGTAAGAAGTCTGATCGTCATGCAACATCTGACTGGATGGCGATGGAGCAACAGCGGGGCATTTCGGTGACTTCCTCGGTGATGCAGTTCCCCTACAATGGACGAATGGTGAATCTGCTCGACACACCTGGGCACGAAGATTTTTCTGAAGATACTTATCGTGTGCTCACGGCAGTTGATTCCGCGTTAATGATCGTCGATGGTGCGAAGGGCGTGGAAGAGAGAACGATCAAGCTGATGGATGTTTGTCGTCTGCGTGATACTCCGATCTTCACCTTCATTAACAAGCTAGATAGAGACATCCGTGATCCTATCGAAGTCCTCGATGAGATAGAAACCGTTCTCAACATCAAATGTGCGCCGATAAATTGGCCGCTAGGCATGGGCAAAGAATTTAAGGGCGTTTATAACCTGTATGAGGACAAGGTTCATGTTTATCAGCATGGTCAAGGTAGCCAGATTCACGACGAGGTGATAATCGATGGGCTAAATAGCCCAGTAACAGCAGAACTGCTTGGTAGCTATACCCAAGATTTTATAGATGAGATCGAACTGGTGCGTGGTGCCAGCCATGAATTCGATAGAGATGCTTATTTGAAGGGAGCTCTGACTCCTGTCTTTTTTGGCACAGCTTTAGGAAATTTCGGTGTTAAGAAAATGCTCGAAAAATTTGTAGAGTGGGCGCCAGAGCCGAGAGATCGAGAAACAGAAACCCGTGTTGTAGGAGCGAAGGAAAAAGACTTCAGTGGTTTCGTCTTCAAAATTCAGGCGAACATGGATCCTAAACACCGTGATCGAATTGCGTTTATGAGAATCTGTTCGGGTGAGTATGCGAGGGGCATGAAGATGCGCCATACCCGCATTGGCAAGGATGTCAAAGTGGCGGACGCCGTGACTTTTCTCGCTGGTGATCGAGAGCAGGCAGAATCAGCTGTCTCTGGTGACATCATTGGCTTGCATAATCACGGCACAATTCAGATCGGTGATACTTTTACGGCGGGTGAGGAATTGAAGTTCCGAGGTATCCCTCACTTTGCTCCTGAGTTGTTTAGGCGTATTCGACTACAAGACCCACTCAAGATGAAACAGTTGCAGAAGGGCCTCACGCAGCTATCTGAAGAAGGTTCTACGCAGGTATTCATGCCCGTTCGTAACAACGACCTGATCGTTGGCGCTGTGGGCTTGTTGCAGTTTGAAGTGGTAGCCTTTCGTTTAAAGGACGAGTACAAGGTCGATTGCATCTATGAGCCGGTTACGGTTTATGTGGCAAGATGGGTGGATTCCGATAACAAGGCTAAGTTAGAAGAGTTTCGAAAGAAGGCCTACGAAAACTTGTCTATTGATGGAGGAGGCTACCTAACCTATCTCGCACCTACTCGGGTTAATCTGAGTCTGATGGAAGAGCGCTGGCCAGATATAGAATTCCGCGCGACCAGAGAGCATTAAGCTGTATTTATTAGACAGCTACGAATACAGCAAATTATCAGAAAATACTTGTTAAGCGATCCGAAATACCATGTCTAATTGCCACATGCAGTTCGAAATCAAAGCAACCGATGGTAAAGCCCGTGCAGGTGCTATGCAGTTTCCTCGCGGTAAAGTAGCTACTCCAGCATTTATGCCTGTAGGCACCTACGGCAGTGTAAAAGGTTTGAACCCGCAGCAGATTCGAGATACCGGTGCGGACATCATCCTCGGCAATACCTTTCATCTGATGCTCAGACCCGGCACCGAAGTCATCATGAATCATGGAGACCTACATGATTTTACTGGGTGGGAGCGGCCGATGTTGACCGACTCGGGAGGCTTTCAGGTATTTAGTCTAGGCGAGATGCGCAAGATCACAGAGCAGGGCGTTAAATTCAAGTCTCCAATAAATGGTGCGGAAATTTTTCTTGGCCCAGAAAGCGCAATCCAAATTCAGCATCAGCTGGGTTCTGACATCATCATGGTGTTTGATGAATGCACTCCTTATCCAGCCACTGAAACAGAGGCTAGAGATTCGATGCAGCTTTCTCTGCGCTGGGCGCAGCGTTGTATGCAAGCTCATGGCGATAACAGTGCAGCTCTGTTTGGTATCGTTCAGGGAGGCATGTTCGAGGGGCTGCGAGAGGAGTCCTTGGCAGGCTTGCTGGAACTTGGCTTCGACGGTTATGCTCTAGGCGGACTTTCAGTAGGCGAACCGAAAGAAGAGATGAAGGCTGTTGTCGAGTTCTGCGGGGAGCGATTGCCAGTAGAGAAGCCACGTTACCTAATGGGAGTCGGCACACCCGCAGATATTGTGCATGCAGTCAGTCAGGGTATTGATATGTTTGACTGCGTAATGCCGACAAGAAATGCGCGCAATGCGCATCTATTCACATCCAAAGGCTTACTGAGGCTCCGCAATAGTCGCTACCGCAATGATACTGGTCCGCTGGATGAAGAGTGCGGCTGCTATACCTGTCAGAACTTCAGTCGGGCTTACCTTCATCACCTAGATAAATGCCGTGAAATGCTGGGTGCACAGCTGAATACAATTCACAACTTACACTACTATCAGACGCTGATGGCAAGTTTGCGTGAGGCTATAGAACAGGGTAAATTGAGCGCCTTCGTCAGCCAGTTTCAGGAAAATCAGGGAAAATTGGTCTAAAATCTTTCTTAATATGAATGCTAGGCCATTGAAAAAAAAGTAAAAATCTAAATTTCTGGTAGATGCAGTCAGCTAGCAGGCCCAAGGTTTTGCAGCGCACGAATTTGAAAAAAATAAACAGCGTTCGCAGGCATCCTAAAGTGAAAGCAATAATCGATATAAGAACTGCATTGAAGTCGGTACAATCACGGTCTTTTCTGCTTGAGAAGAATACTTATTTCTCTGAGAGAGTCATTTATGAATTTAATCTTTCCTACAGCATATGCCCAAGAAGCGGCGGGCCAGCCCTCGATGACTTATAATCTGATTTTATTCGGCGGTATGTTCGTCCTGTTCTATCTGATCTTATGGCGCCCGCAGTCGAAACGTGCCAAAGAACATAAAGAATTGATAACCAGTGTCTCTAAGGGCGATGAGATAATGACATCCGGCGGACTGATGGGCAAAGTTACTAATGTAAACGATGATTATATTGCCGTTGAAGTAGCGGACAAAGTGGTACTAAAATTGCAAAAATCTTCAGTCGCTGCGGTTCTGCCGAAGGGCACAATCAGTCAGATCTAGTTGCGCCGGAATATAGTCGCACGTGTTTATTCATCAACGATAAAGAGCTAGCTAGTAGCGCAATATGTTAAACAAATACCCGGTCTGGAAAAATATTCTCATTCTTGTAGTGGTTATCTTGGGATTTTTGTATTCCTTGCCAAACCTCTATCCCGACGATCCTGCTCTGCAGATTTCTCATGAACTTACCGAGTTGGGTGTGGGAGATATGCCGATTATTACATCGGCACTGGAAGCAGCCGAGGTCGATTTCTTCGGTGAGGAAATTGATACTGAGAGCATTCGCATTCGTCTAAATAATCTCGATGACCAACTGCGTGCGAAGACGGCAGTAGAAGATGCCTTGGGCGACAGCTACATCGTTGCTCTGAATCTTGCGCCCACTACGCCAGGTTGGTTGCAGGCAATAGGCGCTGGTAAGATGAATCTTGGTTTGGACCTGCAGGGTGGAGTGCACTTCCTTATGGAAGTAGACATGGATGCGGCCTTAACGCGTCGTATGGAAGATAACCTAAGCAACGTTAGAACCATTTTAAGAGAACAAAGAATTCGAAGCCGTGGCCTAAATCTGATTTCAATTTCGCACTTAGAAGTGCGTTTTGCGAACAGTGATGATCGCAGGCAAGCCCGATCGGAACTGGTTGATAGTTTTCCAGATTTACAGTTCCAGAATCGCGAAGCAGAAGGCGTGTTTATCCTAGATATGCGAATGATACCGGCTGTCGCATTACAGATTCAAACCGATACCCTGCAAGCGAATAGAACTACTTTGCTAAATCGCGTCGATACACTCGGCGTGTCAGAGCCCACTGTGCAGCAACAGGGCTCGGACCGAATAGTAGTTGAGTTGCCTGGTATGCAAGATCCAGCCCAGGCAATCAGGATCCTTCAGCGTATCGCGACATTAGAGTTTCATCTCGAAGCCGAGATAGGCGCGTCGAGTCTTAGCTACGAGACCTATGAATACGATGGCATTTTAATCAACGTCGACAACGATGTAATCCTGCAGGGTGATCGAGTAAGCAATGCTGTTTATCAGTTAGATCAGAACAGCCAGCCGGCGGTGCTCTTGAGTCTAGACGCGCAGGGCGGTAATCAGATGAACCGTGCTACTCGCGACAACGTGAATCGTCGCATGGACGTGCTGTTAATCGAGACTAAATCGCGCACCATCATCACAGTAAATGAAGAAGGGGAAGAAGTCGAAGATATCGAGTTCTATGAAGACGCACAACTCATCATGCATGCGAATATTCTTCAGGCACTAGGAAGACAATTTAGTATCACCGGGCTGACGCCACGTGAGGCGAGCGACCTTGCTCCGCTTATTCGCTCGGGATCTTTAGCGGCCCCCATGACGATTGTTGAACAATCGGTTATTGGCCCATCGATGGGACAGGAAAATCTCGACCAAGGTTTGTTGGCCGTTCAAGTTGCAGCCGGTCTCGTTGTTATCTTTATGTTGTTCTACTACCGTACTTTTGGTATGGCAGCAAATGCTGCGCTTATCATGAATATTTTAATGATTGTAGCTGTAATGTCTTCGATAATTCCAGCGACACTGACGCTGCCGGGTATCGTTGGTATCGTTCTTACGGTGGGCATGGCGGTTGATGCGAATGTGCTCATATTCACAAGAATTCGCGAAGAATTGGGGAGTGGTGCGCCACCGCAACAGGCCATCGATGCGGGATATAATCGCGCATTCACGACTATTATCGACGCTAATTTGACTACTTTTTTAGTCGCTGCCGTACTCTATACGATCGGTACCGGCCCAGTGCGCGGCTTCGCGATCACTCTGATGATTGGAATTATGACGTCTATGTTCACTGCCATCGTCGGCACACGTGCAATCGTAAATTTGATCTATGGAGGTAAGTCTGGCAAGACACTTTCCATAGGCAGTTACAGGAAAATAAATAAGCAAGAAGGTCTGAACGTAGCGGCGGGGAAATAGATAAATATGTCCTTAACTGAAAAGCAAATCGATTTTATGGGTGTGCGCAAGATTGCGGGCGTGTCGTCGATTATCTTGGTAATTATTTCCATTATATCGCTCGCCTTTAACTCATTGGAGTTTGGTCTGGATTTTACCTCCGGCACATCGGTTCGCTTGAGCTACTCAGATGCAGTCGTCGTCGAAGATGTTAATCAGACGTTGCGTGAGAATGACTATGATGATGCGGTAGTCGTGACTTTCGGTTCTGATCGCGACATCCGAATTCTATTACCGGTAGATGAAAATATTGCCGTAGGTAATCAGGCTGCGCAGGCAGTTATTGTTGGTGAGTCTATTGCCGAATTGCTGCAGAGCGCCAGTGGAAGCCAAATCTCGCTTTTAGGCTCCGACTACGTGAGCGCGAAAGTTGGTGGAGAACTAGTTGAATCGGGCGGTATCGGCATGCTAGTGGCCCTCGCCATTATAATGGTGTACATCGCCATGCGCTTTCAGTTTAAGTTCTCGGTGGGCGCTGTGGTCGCACTTGCTCACGATCTAATTATTACTCTAGGGATCTTTTCACTATTCCGAATTGAATTCAATTTGAATACATTGGCTGCTCTGTTGGCAATCATTGGTTATTCACTGAATGATACCATTGTGGTATCCGACCGTATTCGCGAAAATTTTCGTCGTCTGCGTAAGGGCACGCCACTCGAGATGATCAACATTTCTCTTAATCAAACTCTATCACGTACGTTGATTACTTCATTGACTACGCTGCTGGTGCTCTTCTCAATCCTTTTCATCGGTGGCGAATCTACTCAGGGTTTTGCAACGGCGCTTATCATCGGCGTGGTGATCGGTACTTATTCTTCAATCTATATAGCCTCGAATGTCATTCTTTATATGAATGTGACCCGTGAAGACTTGATGCTGCCCGTAAAGGAAGGCGCCGAGTTGGACGATACCCCCTAGTAAGAGTTCATATCCCTTCGGTATTTTCTTGAACCGGGTCAGTCCCGCGGTAAATAGCACTTGGCGATGACCCGCATAATTGCTATGTTTTGGTCCGTCAAAATCTAATGTTCATAGAGGGCGGTTCAGATTGATTCACATAGGGCAACAATCTCAGTGTACTTTGCAGGCTTTCTTTAGCTGGCGTCCTGTATTTTCAGTGCTATTGCTCCAGTTTTCGCTGTTTCTACCCCTCGCATCGGTTGCCCAAGACCCCGCCTTATTTCCTAGACCTGCCGAATTGAAGCCAGCCATAGACTTCTGGATCCGCGTATATACCGAAGTCGACACTCAGAGTGGCTTCCTGCATGACTCACAGCATCTAGATGTTATTTACACTGATCTAATCTTAAACCGCCGTACGATCGAGGCTAGACGCAGCCAAATTCAGGAAGACTTGAGAGTGCTCGCCACCGGAGAGCGCGGTCAACTCACGGATTCACAGCGTCAAATCCTTTCACTCTGGCCCAGTGGAGTAAGTAGCCAAACTCTGCGCGCGGCGGCTTCTAATGTTCGCTGGCAGTTGGGTCAGTCAGATAGGTTCCTTGGTGGATTGCAAAGGTCGGGTGCCTACCGCCAGCATATAAAAAATGTTTTAAGAGAAAAAGGACTTCCGGAGGAGCTTGGGGTGCTTCCTCACGTCGAGTCATCATTTAATCCGGGTGCTTTTTCTAGCGCATCGGCAGCCGGAATGTGGCAGTTCACTCGTGCCACCGGCCAGCGCTTCATGCGCATTGATCACATAGTCGATGAGCGGATGGATCCTTATACAGCGACTAACGCTGCCATGAGCCTGCTTGAATATAACTACAGTGTTCTCGGTACTTGGCCTTTGGCGCTAACAGCCTATAATCATGGAGCCGGTGGTATCGCGAGAGCGGTAAGGGAAACGGAAACTACCGATATCGAAAAGATTGTCGCAAATTATAAGGGGCGATCCTTTGGATTTGCATCACGTAATTTTTATGCGCAATTCCTTGCTGTCAATGAGGTAGAAAAAAATGCCGAGGAACACTTCGGTGTTGTGCGCTTTAATCCCGCGCCAAATTTTAGAGAGGTCGAAACAGACTCCTTCATCGATGCTGAAGTATTTGCGAGTTCTGTTGGTATCAGTTTGGAGCAATTACGCGCTGACAATCGAGCGCTTCGCCCTGTCGTGTGGGAAGGCAATAAAAGAATTCCAGCGGGTTTTAGAATTAAGATGCGCGATGAGGTTGTTCCCTCGGGCGACATAATGGCGATGGTGCTTGCCGATTTCAAATTTCCAGTGCAGACACCTGATATAGCTTATGTGGTTGAACGTGGAGACAGTCTCTCGGTAATAGCTAGGCGCTTTAATACGTCTGTGACAAGGCTCGCCTCATTGAATCAACTGCAGAGCAGGAACAGAATTCAAATCGGCCAACGTCTGCTGCTTCCTCAGGATAATAGCCAACAGACTTCTGTTGCCGCTGTTATTGCCGCAGAGGGATCGTACACCGTTCGCAGAGGAGATACCGTTTCATTAATCGCTGCACGCTATGGGGTTACTGAGCAGGCACTTTTGGGTGTGAATGGGATTCAAGACCCACATAGAATTTATCCAGGACAGCAGCTTACGATCCCTGGCCAGGGCGATGCCGGGATTCAGTTAGCAAAGGTAGACGCTAATATTTCTGTAGTTCAGGCTGTCGACGCTCAACTTCTAGAGGAGGCCGTCGCTCTCACGGAACTAATCAGTGATGCGGCAGCATCAACGCCAGGAGAAGTAGAGTCGCTCACCTTGGTGCGCTTACCTCCTGCTGCAACCTTGCCGGACAATCAAGAATTGGATGCCCCAGTTACCGAGGAAGAAAGCACGGCTGAGGCATTGGATCCTGTGATAGATGTTATTGAAAGCAACGAACAGCTTGTCGAGAGTTTGTCTGCTGACCCTTCAGATTACACTGTAGCGGGTAATAATACTGTTGAAGTTCAGGCATCAGAAACACTAGGGCATTTCGCCGATTGGCTGGATATTCGTGCTTGGGATGTGCGCAGGTTAAACAATATGGCATTTCGCGACCCAGTTATTGTAGGTAAGCGTCTGACTCTAGATTTTTCGAGGGTGAATATTGCGGAGTTCGAACTTAAGCGTCGAGAATTTCACTCAATTTTGCAGCAGGAATTCTTTAGTAATTATCGCATCCAAGGTGTAGAGCAATATGAGATCAAGCGTAACGATAATATCGGCGCCATCGCGAGGAATCGTTATTCCACTCCTATCTGGCTTGTGCGGCAGTACAATCCTGAGCTGGATTTCAACCGAATACAAATCGGCAAGAAAATAGCTTTCCCACTAGTTGAACAAGCAGAGTAGTTTGTCTACTTTTCTTGTTTTCTAAAAAGGCTTTCCAGTAATTCCGCATACTTGGGTCGAAGTGCCTTCTGAGAGAAGTCGTGTAAAGTGACTTTCGGCAATGCTATATTTTTGACTAGCAATTTTTGCCAGTTTTCAAGTTGTTTGAGAATTTCTGCACAATTCACATCGTCCTCGCTACTTTTATCGTGGCCTTCACTGAAGGTATAGAGAAACTTACTATTAATGTATTCCGGATAAACCAATGCGTCGGGCACGAGGGGTGTGCAGCCCAGCGTGCAGGCTTCCTGTATGGAGAGGCCCTGGAAGTCATGCAAGGCAGTGGAGAGAACGACGTCACAGCGCCTGAGTAGGGCTATATAATTATCACGGTTCTCGATAAAGCCAAAGCTGCCCTGATCGATGGTCAGGGACGAAGCATGCTGTTCTAGTAGTGCCGCTATCTTCTCAAATTCTTCAGGGGACGACCTGAACTCTTGGCCGACGACATGCAGCCTGATTGGCAATTGTTGTGAGCGGATTGTCTTAGCTAGACGCAGAAGTAGTTTCGGCCCCTTGTCATATTCCCAACGATGGTTCCAGATTACGTCAATAATTTCTTTAGGATTTTTCGGATCGAGCACAGCTGGCTCTGAGCGAAATTCTTCCAGAGGAACTGGAACGACT
>Ga0308016_10000787_pt1 | contig 15856 bp, 15 predicted proteins | sample Neamet233_FD_203129 | JGI IMG/M metagenome (GOLD analysis project Ga0308016, IMG submission 203129) | Marine microbial communities from water near the shore, Antarctic Ocean - #233 | ecosystem: Environmental > Aquatic > Marine > Unclassified | place: Southern Ocean | collected 2014-07-28
AAGGTGTTTCATATAACGAATACATTCATTTTCCAGATAGCCTGAGGGGCTTCTTAGATCTTGGACTTCTGCATGAGGAAAAAGATTGGCTTATTTATGAGGGTGAAAGGTATTCCTACAAACAAGTTTTTGAAAAAAGCGCTCAAGTTGGAAATGCGCTTATGGCCTCGGGTATAGTTAAAGGCGATAGAGTTGCAATATGTATGGCAAATAATCCCGAGTTTATTTTTGCATATCTTGGTATTATAGGCATTGGTGCAGTTTGCGTTCCGCTTAATTCATGGTGGGTGCCAGCAGAAGTTATTTATGGTTTAGAGCATTCTGATGCTAAATTATTGTTTGCAGACAAAAAAAGGCTTCAAGGCTTAGAGTCAACTCCTAATGTTCAGAAAATTGTAACCAGCTACACTCCGGATGAATCATTTACATCTTTTACTGATTTCATAGAAGGCCATAGTAATTCATTCCCTGAGGTCGACATTCAGAGAAATGACAATGCAACAATTTATTACACGTCAGGCTCTACTGGAAAGCCTAAGGGTGTTCTTTCATCGCAAAAGGCAGTAATTGCAACTATGTTTAGTTGGGGCTGCTATTCATCTGTATTGGGTGAAATAGCTATTATCGAAGAATCTGGTGAGGTTGCATTAAGTCCAGATTTAGCAATTCTTCTATGCGTGCCGTTATTTCATGTTACTGGAAGTCATGTGGGGCTATTGATGTCTATTCTGGTAGGAAGAAAAGTAGTTATGATGAAAAAATGGGATGCAGGCGACGCACTAAAGCTTATTCAGGACGAAACTATTTCAGATATAACTGGTGTTCCAACTCAAAGTTGGGAGCTTTTAAATCATCCAGAAAGATCAAACTATGATCTATCAAGTTTAAAAACTCTTGGTGCTGGAGGGGGCCCAAGGCCATCTGAGCATGTGAAATTACTTGATGAAGGCTTCGAAGGTCGTCCTTCCATAGGATATGGATTATCAGAAACTAATGCCCTCGGAACCTTATGTCATGGCGATGAATATAAAAATCATCCCTCTACAGCTGGAAGAATTGCTCCTCCAGTAACTGATATTAGAATCATAGACGATAATTGGAATGAGGTTAAAGAAGGCGAGCTTGGAGAGGTGGCCATTAAATCTATGGCTAATATGATTTGTTACTGGAAAAATCCTGAAGCGACTGCCGAATGTATTAATGAAGATGGTTGGTTTAGAAGTGGAGACCTTGGAAAGTTTGACGGGCCATTTTTGTATATCGTCGATAGAGTTAAAGATATGGTCATTAGGGGAGGGGAAAATATCGCCTGTATAGAAGTGGAAGCTTCTATTTACGAACACTCAAATGTCCTGGAGGCTTGTGTATTTGGGATACCTGACGAGAGATTAGGTGAAGTCTTATGTACTTCTATATATTTAAAACCAGGTACAGCCATGAGTTCGGATGAGTTAAGATCATTTTTAGCAGACAAGCTAGCTGCTTTTAAAATTCCATTAGTTATAGAATTTTCCAAATCAGTCCTACCTAAGATAGCTTCTGGAAAATTTGATAAGCCTGCATTAAGAAAGCTATTTGCAGAAAATAACTAGTAACAATTACTTTTAAAATAATAAAAATAGCGTATAAATGTTTAGGTACTTCAAAATTTAATCATGACAAATAAAATACTTGTAATAGAGGATGAGCCAGATATTCGAAGCACCCTTGAATACAATCTTATTAAAGATGGCTTTGATGTAGTCGGAGTTGGATCTCTTGGAGATGCAAGAGCAGCTATTTCAATGTCTTCTTTTTCTATGATACTTCTTGATTTAATGCTTCCAGATGGCTCAGGTCTTGATTTGTGTAGAGAAATGAAGGGTAACCCCGATTTAAGCAACATTCCTATAATAATACTAACTGCCAAGGATGATGAGGTCGACAAGGTTGTTGGGTTTGAATTAGGGGCTGATGATTATGTAACCAAGCCTTTTAGCGTGAGAGAGTTAATCTTAAGAATTAAAGCTGTTTTGAAAAGGGGCGATGCTCCTAAAGCTGACCTTGTTGAGGTTGAGCGCCAATTCGGAGACCTAACAATTGATGTTGACTCGCATGAGGTATTTGTAAATGATGAGCAAGTTACCCTTACTGCTCTAGAGTTCAGACTATTAAGACAGCTTGTTGATAGACGAGGAAGAGTGCAGTCTAGGGATCAGCTTTTATCTGATGTATGGGGTTATAGCTCTGATGTAACAACCAGGACTGTAGATACTCACATTAAGAGGCTAAGAGAGAAGTTAGGACCAATGGGTAAGTATGTTCAGACAATTAGAGGCGTTGGTTATAAATTTTCAAGAACCCCTGAGTAATTAAATGGGAATTAGATCCCGAATATTTTTTATAGTATTCTCTCTACTTACTATAAGCATATCAATTGCTTATGTGGTAGCTGAAAGAGACCTTTCAACTGCATTTAAATTACAGATAGTTAACGAACTTGAAAAACAGGCTAATTTACTAGTTTCCTCAGTTGACAGTATAGGTAAGTTTAAGACAGTAGCTGAGGCAGATTTTATTGCGGATGATCTTGGTAAGGCATCAAACTCTAGAGTTACATTTATTAAAAATAATGGCCAAGTCATTGGAGATTCTAATTTAAATATTGATCAAATTGGATTAATTGATAACCATATTTCAAGAAATGAGGTCAGAGAGGCCATTAAAAATGGTACAGGCTGGTCTTCTAGATACAGTGAAACCCTTAAGCAAGATCTATTGTATTTTGCCATTCGCGATAATCAAGCGACGAAACCAAATATAATAAGAATAGCAGTGCCTTTAACCTATCTAGATAGCGCTACCGATACTTTGGGTTTATCACTGGTTCTTCTGTTTGTCGTAGTTTTTATAGTATCTATGATCGCCAGTGCGGTAGCTGTAAATTTTTTATACTCAAATATTAAAGATTTAGCTGATGTTGCAACCAATATAGCTGAAGGGGAAAATAAAAAAGGCGATCTGAAGGCTTTGCCCACGCAAAGAGGTGATGATTTTGGGAAGGTAGCTAGGTCAATCTCACAAATTTCAGAAGATTTAAAAGGCCAAATCAAGATGATTGCAAAGCAAAGAGACCAATTTGGTCAGGTCCTAGACGACCTTGGTGAAGGCATATTAGTTACTAATAAAGATGGCGAGGTAGTTTTTTCTAATGAACAAACATCTATCATTTTAAATATTAAAAAACTATCTAATCAAAATATCAAAAACCTTAAAATTCCTGCCCTTAACTATCTTTTTAAAAGAGTTGATAACAAAAAAAGAGCTGATATAGAGTTTGAGATTGAATTGGAAGATAAGACAACAAGATGGGTCCTGGGATCAATGAATACCTCGAAAACAACAGGTGACTATATTTTAGTTGTCCATGACATCACCCAGTTAAGACAGCTAAACTCTATGAGAAGAGATTTTATATCAAATCTATCACATGAATTAAGAACTCCTGTAAGTGTTATAAGGGCAAATTCAGAAACTTTACTTGATGGTGCGCTTGATAATAAGAAGGAGGCAAAAACATTTGCAAAGGCAATTCTTCATAATTCTGAAAGGCTATCTGTGATGGTTGCTGACTTAATCGACCTTTCAAGGATCGAATATGGTGATCTTAAATTAAATATTAAAAAAATAGACCTTATTACCTTCATGGATGACTTTGTGACATCTATGAAAAGTGTTACTAAGAAAAAAGAAATTGAAATTATTTTTAAATCAAATCACTATGATTTTGTAAAAGCCGATCCCCAGGCATTGGAAAGAATTATGAACAACTTAGTTGATAATGCTTTTAAGTACTCTGAGAAGGGCTCAAGCATAGAAATATCAACAATTACTGAACATCAGCACGTAAAAGTTATGGTTTCTGATTCTGGAATAGGGGTTTCAGACGAGGATAAGGATCATATCTTTGACAGATTTTACAGAACTGCTTCTGCAAGAGCTTCTGACAACAAGGGAAGTGGACTTGGTCTCGCAATTGTTAAGAATCTTACCAATAGCTTAAATGGTGAAGTTGGTGTTGAGTCTAAAAATGATTCTGGTTCGGTCTTTTGGTTCACTATTCCTATTAATTAAGCTCTATTATCTTTACTTAGTCACCTATTTGCATTATTCTGTCACACATCTGTAACAAATAAGTTGCACATACGTAATAAAAAAGGTTTCATTATGATAAAGACATTCTTCAAAAAGCTTCATAAGATTATGAAGTCAGGCAGGATCAATAAGGTCATAAAAATATCAGGACTTAATTAATATATATTTATTAATGCTTTTGCCTATAACCTTAAATCTTCATAAGCCCCTGATATTCGATAACTAAATTTTTTTTACGCTTACAGTTTGTATCGATGTACGTTTAGATATAAATTAGTTATATGAACTACAATTCACCTCATATTAATTATGTTAAATTTTAAAAATACAAAGAATATTCTTCTCGTAGTTCTTGTTACGCCATCTATTTTTTTATTAGGTATGCTTGTCGTTTCTTTAGCTAGCAGCCCAGATATTAAAATAATTAGCTCTATAAATTTAAAGAATATTAATACCTCAAGCTCATTTGATGAAGGCCTAAAAGAAATTGCCGATGTTACTCTTAATACTACATTTGAATACAAGCTTATCGGCATTCGCTCCGGTGAAATTAATTCATCTGTAATAGTTAAAAAGGCGAATAAACAGTATGTTGTTGCTTTAGGTGATATGTTAGATGGCTCATATGAGTTAATCGAAGTAAACCAAAATGATGCAGTCTTTCGAAATGGGCAAAAAATCTATAAACTTGAGAATAATGTCAAAGGTAAGTAAGTAGTATGAAACTTTTAAATCATAAAATATTAGCTCTAATTTTCTTAATAACAGTTAATTATTCATCCGCACAAGAATCTTTTATTCTAAATTATGAAGATGTTGATATCAAAAAAGTCACTCAAGATATCGCTCAATTTTCTAAAAAAACTATCATTCTAGATCCTAGGGTTAAGGGAAGAATTACTATTTACTCCAATGCTGATCTAAACAGAAGCCAGGTTTGGGATGTTTATCTAAGAACGATTCAAGTCAATGGCTTTAGCGCAATATCTGAAAGTGGTTTTGTGAGAATTGTGCCTGAAAATGAAGCTACAAGAGATTTAAATCTTGACTCTTTGTCATCAGGAGACTATCAAACAGCAATCATCCCATTGGTGAATAGATCAACTGAAGAGGTTCTGCCGATGATTAAGCCTATTACTGGTAGGCAGTCACATCTTTCAAGTATAGCTTCAATAAATTCAATTCTTTTGGTCGACAGAGCTAGTAATGTAAAGAGAATCAAAGCTCTTATCGATGATTTAGATAAAAACAATTCAGCAAAAATTTCAATAATTAAGCTCGACAATCTTTCGTCTATAGAGGCTGTAAGAATTCTAGACAAGCTTAAAGCTCAAAATAATCCAACGATTAATAAGTTTATAGCCATACCTTTTAGCCCATCTAATTCAGTCATTGTTTCTGCCAATGAATTTATAACCTCTAATATTATTTCTACTCTTAAGTCGCTTGATGAGGATATAACATCTAATGATACTATCGATGTTGTCTATTTGAAGTATGCTAAATCTGCCGATGTGGCTGCTATATTGAGCTCAATCTCAGGTGGCTTTATTCCAGATACTGATGGAATTAAAACGGTCATAACTCATCATGAAAAAACAAATTCTTTAATTATTTCATCTGCTGAAGCCAATTTAACTACCATAAAAAATATTATATCTAAGCTGGACATAAGAAGAGCGCAAGTTCTTGTAGAAGCTATTATTGTAGAGCTTTCAGAAACAGCAGCAAAAAACCTCGGTGTTGAAACTGTTTTCACTGGGAGTAACCCTGATGGTGTTCCTATTGGGCTTACAAGATTTAATGGAGCAGGCCCAGATCTACTTGCAACAATAGGAGCTGTATCCGATTCTACTGATGTATCTCTTGGAGCAACAGCTACATCTGCGCTACTAAATACTCAGGGGCTTATTGCTGCATTTGGAGACTTAACCGGGTCAGATAGTTTTGTTGGAATTATTAACGCGATAGCGCAAGACACAAATTCTAATATTTTATCTACTCCGTCTCTTTTAGCTATGGATAATGAACTAGCCACTTCAATTATTGGCCAAGAAATACCTATAACAACAGGAGAAAGTTTGGGAAGTAGCAATGCCAATCCATTTAGAACGACCTCTAGACAAGAGGTAGGTATAAAGCTTGAAGTTACTCCACAGATCAATGAAGGCAGCTCTGTAGTTCTAAAAATTAAAATCGAAGTATCTGGGGTTGCTGGTGTCATGACAAGTGGAATAGATTTAATTACTAACAAAAGAGCTATTGAAACAACTGCTCTTGTTGATAATAATCAAATAATAGTTCTTGGTGGATTGGTAGATGAAGACACTCAAGAGACTCTATCCAAGGTTCCAGTTTTAGGCTCTATTCCTATAATTGGAAGGCTATTTCAGTCCACATCATCAACTGTTGTCAAAAGAAATCTTATGGTCTTTTTAAGACCTACTATATTGATTGATTCACAGTCCTCGAACAGCCTATCTGAGGATAAGTACAACTATATTAAAGCTCGTCAGATCCTGACAGGCGAGTCAAACGAATTAATAGACTTAACTAAATCTAAAGACTAAATTACGATGTCTGAAATATCTGATGTTAAAAATATTTCTGATATTCTTCCTTATGACTTTGTAAGAGAAAATGAGGTAATAGCTTCGTTTAATTCTAATGGCTATGAGGTCCTATCTCCAAATAAAATTAGTACAGATCTTTATCATGAAATTCAGAGATATTTAAAATCTAGTTTTAGATTTACTATTTGTGATTCAGATGCCTTTAATGAACTTCTTACTAGCAGTTTCTCTATTAGCAGTGATTCATCTGATATTTCAGAAGAGTTATCTGATGAGTTTGACTTACAGACATTTGCTGGAAGCATAACCGCTACAGAGGATCTTTTAAGTGGAAGTAATGATACGCCAATAATAAAATTAATTAATGGGATTATTAGCCAAGCTATTAAAAGTAGAGCTTCAGATATTCATTTTGAACCTTATGAAGATAAACTGATAGTTAGATTTCGAGTTGATGGAATTTTAAAAGAGATACTTAGTCAGGATAGCAAGATATCTTCAGTGTTAATTTCACGAATAAAGATAATTTCAGGATTAGATATCTCAGAAAGAAGGCTTCCCCAAGATGGTAGGGTTTCATTGTCACTAGGAGATAAAAGTATTGATGTAAGGGTTTCTACACTTCCTTCATCTTATGGCGAAAGGGTCGTACTGAGGCTTTTAGATAAACAGTCAGCTCAAATAAATATTGAAGACCTCGGCTTGCCATCGAGAATTTTAACAAATTATAAAATATCTTTAAAAAATCCAGAGGGCATTATTCTATTCACTGGCCCAACTGGCTCGGGAAAAACAACTACACTCTATGCTGGATTAAGATACCTAAGTGACTCTTCTCAAAACATTTTAACTGTAGAAGACCCTATTGAATATACTCTCGGAGGCATAGGTCAAACTCAGGTAAATACTAAAACAGGATATACATTTGCAAAAGGCCTTAGAGCCATACTTAGACAAGATCCAGACGTTGTCATGGTTGGAGAAATGAGAGATGTTGAAACAGCTCAAATTGGCATACAGGCAAGTCTAACAGGCCATTTAGTCCTATCTACAGTTCACACCAACAGCGCAATAGCAGCAATTACTAGACTAAGGGATATGGGGATCGAATCATTTCTACTAGCCTCAAGCTTGAGAACTATAATCTCTCAAAGGCTTGTAAGAAGGCTTTGCCTGGATTGTAAGTACCAGGAAGATGCGCCGAGGGAGGCAGTAAATTTATTTAAATTAAACGCAGATCAAAAAGTTACCACTTCTAATGGATGTGATAAATGCTCTCATACTGGCTATCAAGGGAGAATTGCAATAGCAGAATGCATTCAAGTTGATAAGCAATTAAAAGAAATGATCCATAACCATGCATCTGAGAATACTATTTCTGAATATGTATTTAAGGATAATCAATCTATTGATCAAGCATCTAGAGATCTTTTAATTTCTGGAATTACATCGTGTGAAGAGTTAATCAGGGTTGGAAACCTTCAGGAAGATGCCGGCATATAGTTACACAGCTTTAGATATATCTGGTGTTAAGAAGAAAGGTGTTTTAAGTGCTCAGTCAGAAAGAGATGCTAGAAAGCTAATAAAAGAACTTAACTTAACGCCTATGACTGTTCAGGAGGCCAAGGGCAATCTTTCGAGCCTCTCAAAAGTTAAAAACAAAGATATCGTAATTATGACTAGGCAATTAGCAACTTTGCTAGAGGCTAATACTTCTATAATGGAGGCATTAAAAATAACCGCAGATCAATCTAGTAATAAAAATTTAGTTCATATTCTATACAACTTGAGAGAAGATATTATCCAAGGTAAACGTCTTGGCCTATCTATGCAGAAATATCCTGGTGTTTTTTCAGACACCTATACATCACTTGTATCTGCTGGAGATTCATCGGGTAATTTAGATGTAATATTTGATAAATTAGCAGACTATCTAGAGGAGAGCGCTTCTATCAAACAGAAAGTTCTTTCAGCATTAACTTACCCGATTATCTTGATTGGCTTTTCTGTTATTGTGATAATTTCTCTTTTAGCCTTTGTGCTTCCGCAGGTTATTGGTCAATTTATTAAGGCTGGGGCTGAACTACCTTTTTTAACAAAAGCATTATTAGCACTTTCAAACAATATAGTAATAATTACAATTTTATTGGTTATGGCATTCCTTGGCCTTTCTTATTTATATAAACAATTTATTAAAGACCCAGAAAAGCATATCCTTGCTCATAAAAAGCTGCTCTCGCTGCCATTAATAGGTAGTTTTATACTTACATCAGAAATAGAGCGGTTCTCTAGCACCATGGCTCTGCTCTTAGAGTCAGGAACAAATCTGGACGTTGCCTTGGCAGAATCCTCAAAAATTTTTAGTAATAAGTATTTATCTCAATTAATCTTAGATGCAAAGAATGATGTTATGGAGGGGAAGGATTTTGTATTTACTTTAAAACAAACCAATATCTTTCCAGACATATTCATCCAACTTATTTCTAGCGGATATAAGTCAGGTAATCTAATAAAAATGTTTCAGAAGGTATCTCAATTTTTAAAAAATGAAATTGAATCTAAGCGCTCGGTATTTTTATCTCTTCTTGAGCCCTTAGTAATTATTTTCATGGGTGGTTTTATTATGCTGATAGTTCTAGCTATACTTGTACCTATAATGCAAATGAACACATTATCTTTAGGATAAATTATGAATAAGAATAAAAAAGGTTTTACATTAATTGAGCTTATGGCTGTTCTCGTTATATTAGGAATTTTAGGGACTATAGTTGTCGTAAATGTTGCCCCTATATTCCAAAGAGCAAACTTAGAAAAAATTAAAGCAGATATGGCACAGACATCTAAGGCTTTGGAGATTTATAAATTTAATGAGCTTACTTATCCATCAACATCTGAGGGCTTAGAGGCTCTTATAATGCCTCATTCAGGCTTAAAAAACCCATTTTTATATCCAGAAGATGGATACATATCCTCCCTACCAATGGATCCATGGGGCAATGAATATATTTATGAAAACCCGCCAAGAAAGTCGAAAAAATTTGATTTGTACACCTTAGGTGCTGATGGCATGGAGGGTGGATCAGGTGAAGATACAGATATTGGCAACTGGATGCAATAAACTTTCAAAGGGCTTTACTCTTATAGAGATTTTGGTCGTTTTGGTTGTAATTGGTATTGCAACATCACTTGTAGTTTTAAATTTCAGCGCTGTAACTTCTACTTCCAATAAAAGCGCATCATTCTCAAAGACATTTGATTACCTTATGGAAGAGAGCATCATTACTGGAAATATTATTGGTTGGCATGCTAATAATAAAGAAGATTTTTCTTATTTCTTAGATATTAATAGCAGTATTTCTGACAAATCATTAGAATCACATCCAACTATTTGGAAAAAATACTCTGGCTTTAGAAAAACATTTAAATCATTTGATGGATCTATACTAGAATTAGACGATCAAGCTCCAAATATTCCTCTCCTAATCTTTTACCCATCTGGAGAGAACTCGGGAGGCATTATCAATATTTTTCTAAATGATCATATGCAAGAGATTTTAATAAATTCAAATGGCGAGATTGAAGTAAATGCAGTCAGTTACTAGTAAAAAAGGCTTTAGTCTCATAGAGGTTGTAGTAGCTCTTGTCATTTTAAGTACGTCTATATTAGCTATATATAATGTTATTCTCTCAACCAGCGGCTCTATTTATAGACTTGAAGACCATTATCTTGCCAAAGAAGTCGCAAATAATCGAATAGCCCTTATGCACACGGTTGAGAAGCCTAAAAAATCAGGAATTAGAAACGGCTCTATGGAAATGGGAAGTAAGACCTGGCTTTGGGAGGAGTCTTATTCTGACGGCATCACTAAAGATTTTTTAGAATATCAAATACTTGTTAAATCCGAAGGCTCAGCTAACTTTATCTATAAAACAAATGGTTATATTGTCAATGAATAGCAAGGGATTCACCATTGTTGAAGTTTTGGTCTCTCTAATTATACTTTCAATTATTGCTGTTATTTCTTCTAATATCCTTCAATCCTCATTGGATACTGAAAGAGATACAACAAGACAACTTAATTCTATAAAAGAGTTAAATCTCGCCTCTAGCATAATACGAAGAGATATAAGGCAGATAGTAAACATACCGTCCAGAGATTTTTTTGGAAACAGCCTTTATGGAACACTAATTGGCAGTGGTGATTCTCAAAGTATTTTATTCAATACAAGAATCAAATCTTTATCAAATGAAGTTTCCCCAATCAAAAGGGTCGAGTATATTTTAGAAAAGGATATATTGGTTAGAAGGCAGTATTTTTCTTCAAATCCTTATGATCAGGGCGCCTATACCGAGTCTAAAATCCTTATAGACATATCTGAGCTAAAATTCTCCTTTATGTATGAAAATAAATGGCATAACTCATGGCCAGTTGACCTCATAACTTCTAAAAAAATTCCAACAATAGTTAAACTAGATTTCACAACTAATAGTAAGGAGTATCACTGGATGATAGAGCCAAACATATTATATGCAAACCAAGACTAAAGGCGTTGTCCTAATATCAGTTCTCCTAATAGTTTTATTGCTATCTTCTGTAGCTGTATTAATTGGTAATAACTATTTAATTTCCCTTAAAAGAGCAGCCTATCTAGAATTTCAAACAACTTCATTAAACCTTTTCAGAAATATTGAATCTCTAGCCCTTCGAAAAATTGATGAAGAGCTAAGATTTAACAACACCTTTCATAATAAACAAAACTCACTTTTCTTAAATGATTTTATTTTTGAAACTGATAAGGGGAGGATAGTAGGGCATATAGAAGATGTCTCTAGTTGTTTTAATATAAATGCAATGGTTAAAAAAACAGATTCAAATTTCATTCCAAACAAAAAAACAATTAAAGCATTTAAAAAGTTGATGGAATTAAAAAGAGTAGATAATAGTCTCGTTGATGAGGCAGTGGACCAAATAATAGATTGGATTGATTTAGATTCTGATCCTAGAGCCTTTGGCTTGGAGGACTACTATTATTCTGGACCCTTAAACACTCCCAAGGAATATACCGGAAAAAGACTATTCTATTCACTTAATGAGCTAAAAAGTCTTCCTGCAATAAGATCAATAGGGTGGAATATTTTTGACGATAATTTTTGCACTCACCCAGAAAGCAAGAATTTTTCGATCAATATAAATAGCTTGGACCTAAAGCATGCCTACTTATTTAGCTCTTTATTCGAAGACTTAGCCCTTAGTGATTCAGAATACATCATTACGAACCTTCCAGAGGAAGGTGTAAAGAGTCTTGGCGAGTTATCTAAATTATTTCCCTCTTATGAGTTTATTGTTGTAAACGGCACTATTAATTTTTCAACAAATGCATTTAATTTAATTACAAGAATTCAGTTTGATGACTATAATTCAGAATCTATTAGCAGTATTTATTATGATAATAATAATAGCTATATTTTTTCAAGAATTTATAATGGCATTTAAATGAGTTTATATATTGCACACGTTCAGGATGATTCTTTTGAATCCATCAACTTATATAACTGTCATGAAAGTGATGAAGCAGCCGTTTCTGTAGCTGGAATCAACGGCATTACCGGCTTATCAAATGATGATGATTTGATCTTCTTACTGCCGTCAAACATAGTGACTTCATATAAGTTTATTCAAAATCAAGATCTATCTACTCAAATTAATCTTGCTAACTTTATTTCTGAAATAGATTCAAAGCTTGTTGGGCAAGTCTCAGATAACGAGTATGTATTCCATAACAATAATGTTTTTGTTGTAGATAAAAAAACTCTTTTAGATATAAACACTTCTTTAAGCTTTATAAAAGCTTCTATCTATTTAATTCCTGAGTATCTTGCTAACCCCATCGATGGATCTGACAGTATTACTCAATTAAACACTAAGCTATTATTCCATTACTCAGATGGAACGGGTTTTGGGGTTGATGAATTTTTTTTAGATCAATACTTAGATATTGTATTTAATAATAAACCAGATTATGAGCCAACTATTTGTGTGTCTAACAAGGTATTAAGAGATAGGTTTAAAAAATCTATCTCTTTTGAAGACTTCTCTTTTTCTTCTTTTTCAAGCGTAGATTTAAAAAAACTTCCAAATTTATTCAAGCAACAAATTTCATTCAAGCTACTAAAAAATAAGCTTAGCTTTTCAAAGCTACAAGTTGCAGTTTGCTTAGCTTCTCTCATAGTTTTGGTCTCAGCTCCAAGTTTCCTAATATATAAAAATAATTCAGATGCACTAATTTATACTTCTGCTACTTACAATATTTTTAAATCAATCAATAAAGACATTAAAAAAGTTGTTGCTCCTAGAGCTCAAATTGATGAGTTAGTTAAAGGTGTTCCTAATGACCAGGTCTCGAATATAAAGCTTCCTAATCTTGATATTTTTTATAAGCTTGGCTCTAAATATCTTACAAAGTCATCGATCAATCTTGAGACATCGGTTGCCTCTATAACCATTGACTCTATGCCAGAAATTCAATTTAGATTAATTCAAAGTGCTTCATCTCAATTTAATATGTCTGTAATAGACAAGAATGTTGTTTCTATTAATGGCTTTGTTTCTGGGATTATAGAATTAAGGATGTTGAATGAATAATTTCGTTAATAATCTTGAAAAACGAGAAAGAGCTTTATTGTCCATTCTTTTTCTTCTTATTTTTGCTGTAGTAATTATTTTTGGAGTTAGCTCTTATACAACTAAGCACTCCATTTCTGTTAAAAATCTAAATAAAGCTAAGTCTAACTACGAATATGTCTACTCAAAGGCTTTAATCTTGGAGCGTGCAGTTATTCTTGAAGATTTAACAAAAGATTCTATCGAAGTCCTTCTTAATAAAAGTGGTTTGGATAAATCAATCAGTGAAATCGAATTAGCAAAATCGGATCTTTTGACATTAGTAAAGTTCAAAACGTTAAGTTTAAAAGATGGCGTTAATTTTTCAGAAGATATTGCTAATAACACCAAGATGAAGCTTAAAAAAATTACCTACACTCAAATTGAAGAAACTATGGCGTTTGAGCTTTTCTTAGATTAGTTTTTATAAATAGAGATCTTTTTTGAATAAAGTTCATGGAAAATTTTAACCGCTATTGAATCAGATACTCCCCATTTCGTTGCTTTAATATTTTTTATACCCAGTCCAGCAATAATTTTAAGATATATTTTTAAAGCATGGTCTATAACATCAGCTCTATCATTTCCTAGCTTGTAGTTAGCAATTTTTTCTTCAACTTTTTGACTGCAAAGATTATTTGATCTTTCTATAAAATTCTCGCTACTCATTTTCTTGGCATTATTTATATTTAGGAAAGATCTAATATTACCTCCAAGCCCAATGAGATTATCAATTTTAGATTGCTTCCTAAGCCATTTTTCTAATCTCTTCCATTCCTCAGGATCTTCTTTTTTAAGCATTCCCCTTACTGCTCCGAGTTGAAATGATTGAATTATATGTTCGCCTTTCTCATAAATATATATTTCTGTACTACCGCCCCCAACATCAACATAAACTTTATTTGATCCTGATTGAGCTTTAGGATGAAGTCTTATAAGTTTAGCTTCCTCTAGGCCAGAGATTATTCTAATAGGGTGTTCAATTTTATTCTCAATATACCTTCGAGCTTTTTCAGAATTTTCGGTATCTCTAAATGCACTAGTTGCGACTATCTCATACATTTTTATCTTATTCAGTAAAAAGTTTTTTTGATATTTTTTTAATGTCTTTGCTAGCTCATCAAGCTTTTCTATTGAGAGTGATCCGTTTTTAAAAACATCAGTTCCTAGCCTGATAGGAGACCTTACTCCCTCCAAAAATTCTATAGAGGTAGGAGTCGTCTCAAAAACCTTTGATTTTATCGCATTTGTTCCTATATCAATCGATGCTATTCTCATTATGTTTCGTCGCTGTATTTTGTAATTATCATAAACTGCTCGTATGAAAGATTATCAAATTTAACGCCCTCTATAGTTGCCCCATAGTTTGATAATCCATTTGACCATTTAGGAGGCCTAAGAATTTTTTTATTTTCATAATCAGTTTTATTTAACAGGTATCTTAAAGCTGCTAGTCTTCCTATCATCTTATTATTAGAGTTAATTGAAACCCATGGAGATTTTTCAGATGCTGTTTTATCAAACATTTGCTTTTTATAAAGTGTAAAAGCATCCCATTTAGTAACAATTTTTTCATCATTTTTTGATAATTTCCAATACTTAAGTTGAGAGTTTTTTCTAGCATTCATTCTTCTAGTTTGCTGATCTCTGGATAGTGAAAAGTAAAATTTAGTAAGCTCTATTCCTTCTTCTATATGATTATCTTCCCAATCCGTAACTCTTTTCATAAACATTCTGTATTGATTCTCAGTGCAATAACCCATAATTGGTTCTGTTATAGCTCTTGTGTACCAAGATCTGTCCAGGAATGAAATCTCACCAGCTTTTGGGAGTACTTTTGCCCATCTTTGAAACCAATGTGATGATTCCCACTTTGAAGGAATGCCTAATTGAACGTAATTAAAGTTATTAGGACGAAGGTACTCTGAAAAGAACTTAATTGCTGAGCTTTTTCCAGCCGTATCTCTGCCCTCAAAGACAATACATATCTTCCTATTATTTTTTATAACATCTTCTTGAAGTTTTAATAGCTCTATTTGTAGACGTCTTTTTTCTAATGCATAGGCTTTGGCATCGAGTCTTTTGTATTCAGTTTGGTCTAATGCAATTAACATAAATTATCAATATTAGAGTTTATTTTTATACACTACTAATTCACTAAAAAGTATGGGTATGTTCACATAAATGTCACAGGATAAAGCTTTAATCTGTTTATATAAAAATAAATAACTTAAATAATTATGGAAACTTTATTTCTTGACCCAACTTTAATTCTTATTATAGCTGGATTTGCAGGCTTTTTCATGGCATTTGGAATAGGCGCCAATGATGTGGCCAACGCGATGGGCCCATCTGTTGGAAGTAAGGCTATATCATTCAAGCAAGCGATTTTTATTGCAGCTATTTTTGAATTCTTAGGAGCGTATCTCGCTGGCGGTGAGGTTACTGCAACAATTAGAAAAGGCATAGTTGACCCCAGTCTTTATG
>Ga0308016_10000789_pt1 | contig 15848 bp, 15 predicted proteins | sample Neamet233_FD_203129 | JGI IMG/M metagenome (GOLD analysis project Ga0308016, IMG submission 203129) | Marine microbial communities from water near the shore, Antarctic Ocean - #233 | ecosystem: Environmental > Aquatic > Marine > Unclassified | place: Southern Ocean | collected 2014-07-28
TGTATTAATTATAGCAACAACACCTTCCATTAAAATTAAATGAGGCTGTTCTTTATTTATTTTACTAACTTTAGATCTAACAACGTATTCTTTTCCATTTTTTGCTTGTGAGATATATTCAATATCATACATGAGATCACCTTTTTTTTGATCCTCTTCTTTGATGACTGTTTTAATGGTTGCTAAATTAGTTTGTATATTTTTATTTTTAAAGTAAGTTTTATAAAATAGCATGCAGCTGATTAAAATTATAACTAGTAAAAATAGTTGTAAAAATATTTTTCTTTGCATTCAGTTACTAGCTAATACCACTCTCAAGTATATTGTGAATATGAATAATGCCAATAGTTGTATTTTTCCTAGAAATACTGTTCACACATAAGCTGGTTATTTTATTTTCATTCATTATAGACAGCGCTTTAATTGCTAGCATATTTTTATCAACCTTAATTGGATTTTGGGTCATGACCTCTTTAATCCTTAACTCATGAAGATTAGTTTTTTTTTGGTTTACTCTTCTTATTTGTCCATCTGTAATTATTCCAGTTGTAAATCCTCTACTATTTCTAACTATTAAAGTACCTAGTTTTTTTAATGAAATAATTTTTAAAGCATTTTTCATTGTAGAGTTTTCATTAATAAAAGGTATTTTATTTTTTATTAGCATTAAATCTTCAACTGTTTTGAGCTTTATACCCAAACTTCCTGATGGATGAAATTTTTTAAAATCTTTTTTGTTAATTTTTTTTTTATTTAAAGCTGCAATAGCTAAAGCGTCACCAATACTTAATTGATTTATCGTACTAGAAGTTGGCACGATACCAAGGCCGGCCTCAACAACCTCTGGAATATACAATTTAATATCAGAGGCTTTATATAAAAGAGAATTTTTTTTTGAAACTATTCCAATTAATGTAACCTTATTTCTGTTGGCATACTTGATTATATTTCTTAATTCCTGAGAAGAGCCTGAGTAACTTATTAAAATTAAAACATCTTTTTTAGAAATACTCCCAAGGTCTCCATGTGAACAGTCACTTGCAGAAAGTGAAAAGGAAGGGGTTCCAACTGAAGATAAAGTGGCTGAAATCTTTGCTGCTATAAGACCACTTTTTCCCACACCACTTAAAATTACTTTTGATTGACATTTGGTAATTGCATTAACAGCATCATTAAAAGAATTATTTATAGAATTTTTTAATTTTTTTAATGCTTTTATTTCTAAATCGATTACGTGTTTTGCAATTTTTTTATAATCTGTTTTTTTCATTTAATGGGCCCATATATCATCTTTAAATAAAGCCAAATCTAGATCAACTCTAGTTTTTAAGAATTTTAAACAATCATTGTATAAATCTACTCTATTTTCTCTTACAAGAATTTTGTTTAACTCTTCATGTATTTTATGCAAATAAACTACATCATTTGCACAGTATTTAAGTTGAGCTGGCGTTAATTCTCCACCAAAATCAGAACTTTGAAACTGCTTACTTACATCAATGTTAATAAATTCTTTTATTAGAGTTTTAAGAGAATGACTGTCAGAATATGACCTGGCTAGTTTTGAAGCAATTTTAGTATCCAAAATGTTTTTAGTTTCAGTTTTTAGATAATGTTTAATGTGTGCCATGTCTGCCCTACCATAGTGAAATATTTTTGTTATTTTTTCGTCCGATAGAATTTTATTTAAATTTGGAGCATTATAATTTGATCTGTCTAATTGTATGATGTGTGCATCTGAATTTCCGCTAGATATTTGAATAAGACACAATGGGTCACGTTTAACATTGAGCCCCATAAACTCGCCATCAACAGCTATAATATTGCCTAAATCTAAATCTTCTGCTAGATCATGTTTGTGAAGTTTAATATCAATATTCATTTTTAATTATATATATATGAAAGCAAAAAATTGTCTAATTTTTGGCGGTAGTGGTCAAATAGGTAGTTATTTAATCAGAAAGCTTACCAAGAATAATTATAAAGTCACTGTAGTTACCAGAAACCTTCATCAAAAAGGGTATGTGATAAAAACTCAAGCTAATGCTGGTTATATCAATATTGTTGAAGCTAACATTTTTGATGAGGCTAAGATTAGAAAACTTTTTAATAAAACTGATATCTGCATTAATTTAATAGGAATTTTATATGAAAGTGGAAAAGGTAATACTTTTAAAAATATTCATTCTATCTTTCCATCTATTTTAGCCAAACTTTGTAAAGAATATAAAGTTCAGCAATTTATCCATTTATCTGCCCTGGGTATTAATGAAGCAATAGATTCAGAGTATGCACGTAGTAAGTTAGAAGGAGAAGTAAACATTCAAAAAAATTTTCCTCTAGCTACAATATTAAGACCATCAGTTGTTTATTCTGTAGACGATAATTTTACTACAAGCTTTATGACTTTGCTAAACAGACTCCCTGCTTTTCCTCTTTACTACAATGGTAACACTAAATTTACGCCAATTCATTGCTCTGATTTAACAGATGTCATTTATCATGTTGTTTTACAGAATATACTTTCTAAAATAATTGAGTGTGTAGGACCAGAAATTATTTCATTAAAAGAAATTTTAAAAAAATTATTAAAACTTACTGGCAAGAAGAGACTTTTAATTCCACTTCCCTTTTTTTTAGCAAATATATCAGCAAATTTATTTCAATTATTACCAAAGCCTTTATTAACTGTAGATCAGCTTAAGCTTTTGAAATATGACAATATTCTCTCAAAAAAATATCAAACTAACTCTGACATAGGTATTCCCAGTTTAAGAATTTTTGAACAAGAAGTCGAAAAATATTGTTATATGTGGAGAGAAGGTGGGCAGTTTTCTACAAAAAAATATAATTCTAAAAATTAAAGGCTAATTCTTAATAGAATTTTTAAACTAAAGTTATATAATGTATTTTATGGCTATAAATATTATTTATATTTTAATATTTTTTATCTTTTTTTTTTTGATATATTTAATCATAAGATCGATTATGAAAGGTATTATTGGAAAGAGCAGGAACAAAAAAAAATAATTTAAGAAATTAATTATCTTTAAGCAGTATTAGCTTTTTTTTCAATATACTCATTAGACTCTTCTTCTTTATCAGTCACATCTTCTTTTTTCCCTTTGGTCTGGTAGGCATAAAGCAAATGAAGCTTGCAATATGAAAAATCTTTTAAAGAAGATCTTCCACAAAAATAAAATGATTTCTCTTCAGGATGACCAATAGGCCACTTGCATGAAATTTCATCTAGCTCTTCCAATTTTTTTGGATTTTCTGGCTCAAAATCTTTTTCAATAATTAAAGATTGAAACTTACTTTTTCTTCCATCTTTTTGTCTTGAGTTGTCCCCTTCTAGATTACTTTGAAAGCCTTGATTTGAGGAGGTGCTTTTAGCTTTAATTTTTGATGATAGGTTTAATCTATGCGCCTTACCAATAACTGCATTTCGACTTAAACCTCCTATTATTTCAGCAATTTGGCTTGCTGTACTTCCTTTTCCCCAAAGCTCTTTTAGTTTTTTTACTTTTTCTTCGTTCCAGCTCATAATCTATATTTAGTATGTTAATAAATTTTTATAACTATATACAGATCACATGAGATCAAAAAAAAAACAATAAATATTTTTACTTTTTACACAATTACTTAATCTTTTATATATGATTACCTATGGTTGAATTAAATAAAAAATATCTCATTGGAGTAAAAAGTTTTGGTTTTATAAACTGGATTGGTTTTAAAAGCTTGTGGTTTAAAGAGTGTAATAGATTTATGACAGTTTGGCAGCAAACACTTCTATCTCCACTTGTATCAAGTCTATTGTTTTTGTCAGTTCTTTCTTTGGCATTAGGAAATAATAGGGGAGATGTTCTTGGTCACTCTTTTATAAGCTTTTTAGCACCAGGATTAATTGCAATGAGTATACTCACTCAGTCATTTAGCCATTCAGTATCTTCTTTAATGATTGGTAAAATTCAAGGAAATATTGTTGATATGCTTTACGCACCCTTATCAGCACTTGAAGTGTCAATGGCAATAATACTAGCATCCCTCACAAGAAGTTTTTTAATTGCCATTATTTCAATAGCTGTTTTTTCCTTAATAGTTGAAATACAAGTTGATAATATTTTTTATATTTTTATTTTTGGATTTTTAAGTGCTTTTATATTAGGAAGCTTAGGCTTCATTACTGGTCTTTGGGCGGAAAAATTTGATCATACTGCAACGGTCACCAATTTTGTCATTACTCCATTAAGTTTTTTATCTGGTGTATTTTATTCTATAGACAAACTTCCTAAGTTTTTTCAAACCATTAGTCATATTAACCCATTTTTTTATATGATTGATGGCTTTAGATATGGTTTTTTAGGAAAGTCAGATGGCTCAATAAGCGTGGGATTAATTTATTTAACAATTTTAAGCATTGCAATGTGGTATGTGGCTTTTTTTCTCTATAAAAAAGGTTATAAAATTAAGTCTTAAAACATGAGTGCTTTAGCAAAAAATTATAATAGAAGAAAAATTTCGTTTAGTCATGGAAAAGGAAGCTTTCTTTACTCAACTAATGGAAAAAAATATTTAGATTTTGTCCAAGGAATAGCAGTTAACTCTTTAGGACATGCCAATCCAAACTTAATAAAAGCAATTAATAAACAGTCAAAAAAACTTTGGCATGTATCAAATGCATTTATAATTCCTGAAGGCGAAAAGTTGGCTACAAGATTAGCTGAAAAAACTTTTGCTGATTTTATTATATTTCAAAATAGTGGAGCAGAAGCAACAGAAGCTGCAATTAAAGCTGCAAGAAGATATTTTTATTCAATAGGACAGCCAAAAAAAAATAGAATTCTTTGCGTTAAAAACTCATTCCATGGAAGAACTTTGGCTACAATTTATGCCAGTGGATCGAAAAAAATGACAGAAGGTTTTGGACCAAAAGTTGATGGATTTGATCACTTTGAGTTTGGAGATCATAAATCATTAACAAAATCTATAACGAACAAAACAGCTGCAATTATGGTTGAAACCATTATGGGGGAAGGTGGAATAAAGGTCATTCCAGATTGGTGTATAAAGGGACTAAGAAAAATCTGTAATGAAAAAAAAATTTTATTAATTTTAGACGAAGTTCAATGTGGAATAGGCAGGTCTGGAAATTTTTTTGCTTTTGAAAGAGCAAAAATTAAACCCGACATTGTGCCAATAGCGAAAGGTATTGGAGGTGGTTTTCCACTTGGAGCAGTTTTAATGAATAAAAGAGTAGCATCTGGAATGACAGCAGGAACGCATGGCTCAACATTTGGTGGAAATCCATTGGCAATGTCTGTTGGAAATGCAGTTTTAGATCAAATATTTAAAAAGGGATTTCTTGCTAATGTTAAAAAATCATCAAAATACTTTCATTCTGAATTGAACAAACTAAAGATAGAGTTTCCAAAAATAATTAAAGAAGTGAGAGGTGTTGGTTTATTGATCGGACTGCAACTACATAATGATCAAACAAAATTTATTCAAAAATTAATGGATAATCAATTATTAACAATTAGAGCTGCAGAAAATGTTATTAGAATACTCCCTCCACTTAATGTTAAAAAACAAGAAATAGATATAGCTATAAAAATTATCAAAAAAGTTTGCTTAACCCAAAAATAAAAATGAATCATTTTATCACTCTTAAAGACATACCTGCGACAGATCTTAGAAAAATTATAACTGATGCAAAAAAAAGAAAAGATAAAAGAAAGAAATTTAGCACTCTTGAAATTGATAAAGACAAGCCTTTAAAGGGAAAATTGCTTATTCAAATGTTTGAAAAATCAAGTCTTAGAACAAGACTAAGTTTTTACCTTGCAATAAAGCAATTAGGAGGTGGGACCATAACGCTTAGAGCAAATGAACTGCATCTTGGAAAGGGAGGAGAGAGTTTAGCTGATACAGCAAGAATTTTATCAACTTATGGTGATGGTTTTATGTTGAGAACTGATAATGATAAAAAAATAGATGAATTTAGTAAATTTTTAACAATACCTGTTATTAATGGGTTGAGTCCATCATCACACCCAACGCAAGTTTTATCAGATATTTTTACAGTTGAAGAAATTAAAAAAAAACCTATTTCAAGATTGAACATATGTTGGATTGGAGATTCAAATAATGTTCTTAATAGCTTGATTGCAGCATCAGTTAAGTTTTCTTTTAAATTAAATATTGGTTGTCCTAAAAATTATGAACCTAAAAAATTTGTACTTGATTGGGTAAAAAAGAATAAAGGAAAAATTAATATTTATAATGACGCTAAAAAAGCCGCCAAGAATGCAGATGTTATCTTTTCAGATAAAGTTATTTCTTTAAATGATAAGGTTAATAAAACTAAAAAAATTAAAGACTTTAAGAATTTTAAAATTAATTCCAAAATGATGAGTTTTGCTAAAAAGGACGCAACCTTTTTACATTGCCTACCAAGAGGAATGGAAGTTTCGAGTGAGGTTTTCTTAGGGAAAAATTCAAAAGTATGGCTACAAGCACTTAACAGAGTGCATGTTCAAAAGAGTATCTTATTATATTGCTTTGATAAGTTAAGGTAGCAACTTAGGACTATCACCGTTTTGATTTAAGTATTTAATTATAGAAGCTCTGTCTTTCTCTTTTCTTAAACCAGCGTAGGACATTTTAGTTCCCTTTAAGTAAGAAGAAGGCTTTGTTAAGAAACCGTTTAGCTCCTCAAATGTCCATTCCTTACCATATGCGGCTAAAGCTTTTGAATATTTGTAATCATCCACACCACCAACCGCTCTCCCAACAACATTGTATAATGCGGGACCAATTTTATTTTTTCCACCCTTATTTATTGAGTGGCATGCTGCACATTTTTTAAAAATTTTTTCTCCACTTACGATATCACCCAATGTCATTAATGCAGCAATATCAATTTTTTCCACTATCTCAGTTGCTTGAGAAGTGTCTGAAGTTAATTGGTTTTTCACTTCAACTTGATAGCCAGGGTTTTTGGGTTTCTTAACATGAAAAACACCATCTGCAATTTTTCCTAAGCCGATTACAAGTAGTGCTACCATTAGAATTGCAGCAATAATTTTATTTAGTTCGAACGAATCCATTTAATTTTAATTATTTTGAGATATAACATGATAATTAAAAAAATACTTAATTTTTAATTTTATAATTTTGCGTCTGTTAGACGCATAAAGTTGGTAATTTTACAATGACAAAAACATTAATATTAATTCCTTCAAGAATGGCTGCAACTAGGTTACCAGGAAAGCCACTTCTAAAAATTAATAATTTATCTATTATTTCTCATGTTTTTAAAAGAGCAGAAGAAGCTAATATTGGTGAAGTAGTTGTTGCAACCGAGGATCAAGAGATACTGGAGGATGTTTTAAAAAATGGTGGCAAAGCTGTTCTAACCCAAAGTGATCATAAAACTGGTACAGATAGAATTTTTGAAGCTTATAAAAAACTAGATATAAAAAATGTTGACTACATATTAAATTTACAAGGAGATGAACCTGACATTAATAAAGACGACATTATTAATTTGAATCACTTTATGATTAATCGAGGTATGGAAATAGGTACATTGGCAGCAAAAATCAATGACGATAAAATGTTGAATAATAAAAATGTAGTTAAAGTCATTGTAGAAAGTAAATTAGAAGAAACTAATTTTCCAAAAGCATTAAATTTTACTAGAGATAATTTATCAATAGACAGTAAAAATATTTATCATCATATTGGAATTTACTCTTATAAAATAAGTGTATTAGAAAAATTTGTTAGTTTAGATCAAACAAATAATGAAAAAAAAAATAAATTAGAACAATTAAGAGCTTTAGAAAATAAACTAAAAATAAATGTAGCATTAGCAAAATCTTCTCCTATTGGAGTTGACACTATAGAAGATTATCTAGCTATAAAAAAAATTATGGAATATAAATCTTAAAAATGAGTAAAATTTATTTTCAAGGATCTTTTGGCGCATATTCACATTTAGCAGCACTCGAAATTGAACCTGAAGCAGAGATTGTACCATGTAAGACATTTGATGAATGTTTTTTAAAAGCCTCATCAGAAGTTGGGTCGCGAATAGTTATACCAGAAGCAAACCGAATTACAGGAAATATAGGAATAGAATATTTAATTTTTAAATATAGGCTAAATATTTATGAAGAGCACTTCCTAAAAATTGAGCATAACTTATTGGGCCAACCCGGAAGTGATCTAGGAGATATTAAGGATGTTTTTTCACATGCCCAGGGATTGTCTCAATGTTCAAATTTTATTACAAAAAATAATTTAGCTGAACATGTTAGAGCAGATACAGCTGGTTCAGCAGAAACCATTTCAAAAAATAAAGTTAAAAGTGAAGCTGCAATTGCTTCTTCACTAAGTGCTAAAATTTATAACTTAAAAATACTTGTACCTAATATTGAAAATGAAAGTGGGAATGCAACTCGATTTTTAGTTATGGGTAAAAAAGTTTTACAACCAGTATTTGCTGATAAAAAATACATAACATCTTTTTTGTTTAAGTTAAAAAGTAAACCAGCTGCACTCTATCAGTCCCTTAGCGGTTTTGCAATTAATGGTATTAATCTTACAAAACTTCAAAGTTACCCAGAACAAAATTCATTCAAGTCATATTTTTTTTTATGTGACCTTGATGGCCATATAGAAGATATAAAAGTTCAAAAATCTTTAGAAGAATTGGGACTGCATTGTCAGGATTTTCACGTACTAGGTGTTTTTCAAGCAGACAAATTTAGAGAAAAATAAATACAAAACTTTTCTTGTGGATTGGAAAACATTACTGTTATAATAGTTTACTGGAGACTAGAGGTGAATTCTGCTTGAACCCGACCAGATCTTAACGGAAGCAGTCGTAGAGACAGTTTTTCAGGTTCTAGTCTCCTTTTAAAATGAATAAAAATACAAAAGTTTTAGCTTTAAAGTATAGGCCCCAAACATTTGAGGATCTAATAGGTCAAGATGTTGTTGCCCAAACCATATTAAATTCTATTAAGGCAAATAAAGTACCTAATGCTTATCTTTTTACAGGCATTAGAGGAGTGGGAAAAACCACTACAGCAAGAATAGTTGCTAAATCCTTAAACTGCTCAAATGGAATTAATAATCTTTGTAAAGACTCCTTTTGTGAGAACTGCACTTCTATTACAAATTCAAATCATATTGATGTATTAGAAATGGATGCAGCAAGCAAAACTGGAGTGGATGATGTTAGGGATCTAATAGAGTTTTCTAGATATGGCCCTACGACAGCTAAATATAAAATATTTATTATCGATGAAGTTCATATGCTTAGTAAACAGGCATTTAATGCATTATTAAAAACTCTAGAAGAGCCACCTGAATACTTAAAATTTATTTTTGCAACAACAGAAATCAAAAAAATTCCTATTACAGTGGTATCGCGATGTCAAAGATTTGATTTATCCAGAATTAAATCTTTAGAATTATTTAATTTTATAAAAAAAATAAAAGATAAAGAAAAAGGAAACGCATCAGATGATGCCCTTAGATTAATTGTTAAAATTTCAGAAGGATCAGTTAGAGATGCACTGTCATTGATGGATAGGGCATTACTTACGTTAGATGAAGGTAAAGAATTAGATTTATCCTCTGCACAGAAAATATTTGGTTATTTTGATAAGTCACAATTGATTAATATATTCCAACTTATCTTTGAAGGAAAAGAAGCAGAAACTTTGAATACTTATAGAAAAATTTATAATCAAGGAGTTGAACCAAAAGTATTTATAAATGATTTTTTAGAACTTTTGTATTATTTTAAAAATATAGAATCTTTGAATATGGAAGGCACAAATTTTTCATTAAATGATGAGGAATTTAATAAAATTAAAAAAATGTCAGAATCTGTTAGCAGTGAAACTTTAATATTATTCTGGCAGTTTACTATTAAAATATTAGAGGAGCTTGATGTTGTTTTTAACCCGCATTTATCAATTGAAATGTTTTTAATTAGATTAATTCATTTAAGGGGTGTTAGGAATATTTCCAATAATGACCATGAGAACATCCCCTCAAGTAATAAATATATTTATCAAGAATCTTATTCACCAAAAAAAAAAGATGAAGACTTATTTGGTATCAAGGATAAAGTCGAAACTATTGGCCAGATGAAAAATACTATTCAAGAAAAAGATGTAAAGTTAAAAGAAAATAAAGAAATTAAAACGGAAACCACTCTTATCAATTCCTTTAATGACTTGTTAGAAGCCTGTTCTTCAAAAAAAGAAATAAAGCTAAAGTATGAACTAGAGAAAAATGTTAATCTTGTAAGCTTTGAAAATCAGAGAATTGAAATTTCTTTTAATGAAGATTTAGATAAAGATTTTATCAAAGATCTATCCCTAAAACTTTATGAGTGGACTAAAAGTAGATGGATAATTTCACTTAGCAAAATACAAGGAGCACCTTCAAAAAAAGAAAAAGAAATTAACTTAAAAAAAGAATTAATAGAAAGTGTTAAAAACTCCTCAGTTTACAAAGATATTTTAGAAAAGTTTCCAGATGCAGAATTGACCGATGTTAAAACAACTGTTAAAGAAAAAAAAATTGACTGACTTTACAAAAATTTTAGATAAAGCAAAAGAACTAGAGTCTAAAATGAAAGATAGTCAGGATAAAATTAAGAATATTCAAGTTGAAGGAACATCGGGATCTAATTCTGTAAAAGTAACGTTAAACGGTGAAAATGAAATGATTAAAATAAATTTATCTGACGAAGTAATAAAAGAAGATAAAGTCATAATTGAAGATTTAATCTTAGCAGCTCATAATAATGCAAAATCTGAGTTAAAATCAAAAACTTCTGAAGAAATTTCAAAATCTGCAAGTGAACTTGGTATTCCTGGTTTTAAATGGCCACTTTAACTGGATGCAAAATATTAATGAAATAGAGGAATTAATTAAACTAATTGCTAAACTGCCAGGCTTAGGACCAAAATCTGCAAAAAGAATTGTATTAAAACTTATCAATAATAGAGATGAGTTGGTAAAACCAATGGCCAATACTCTAGCTCAAGTTTATAAAAATGTAATAAGGTGTCAGTCTTGCGGTACTCTAAAGTCAAATTCCTTGGGATGTAATAACTGTGAAAATAATAATAAAAATTATAACAAGATATGCGTTGTTGAAGATATTGCTGATCAGTGGTCGATTGAAAACTCAAATATTTATAAAGGGTATTTTCATATTCTTGGTGGAACAATCTCATCAGCTGGGCAAAGAAAAGAAGATCTATTAATTAATTCATTAGTTGAAAGAGTTATAAGAGAAAATATTGAGGAAGTCATTTTAGCAACAAGTGCAACTGTTGAGGGTCAAACTACAGCTTACTATATTCAAGATAGTCTCAAAAAAACGAGTGCAAAAATTACAAAACTTGCACAAGGCTTACCCGTAGGTGGTGAAATAGAAAGTCTTGACGATGGAACTTTATATTCAGCTTTTAAAAATAGAACTAGAATTAAAACTAATTCTGACTAGATTTCTTTAGTAATCGATTTAAATGTAATAACGGTTCTGTGTAACCAGAAGGTTGCTCTTTACCTTTAAAGATTAAAGCACAAGCTGTTTTAAAAGCAACTGATTGCTCAAAATTTTCAGACATCATCTCGTAGCTTCCTTTTCCAGAGCGAGTATACGCACCATCATTTTTATTTTGATCATCAACAATTTTTGCCATTTTTTTCATTATTTTTATAACTTGTGATTCTGTACAAATATTGTGATGTATCCAATTAGCAATATGTTGAGAGGAAATTCTTAAAGTAGCTCTATCTTCCATCAAACCAACATTATTAATATCAGGCACTTTTGAACAACCAACTCCATGATCTATCCATCTTACAACGTACCCTAAAAGAGTTTGTGCAGAATTGGAAATTTCAGAATTAATTTCTTCCATCGACCAATTTGGTCTATCTGCTATTGGGATTGTTAACAAGTCATCCAGTTTTGCAGCCTCTCTTTTTTGAATTTCCTTCTGTTTCTCAAAAATATTTATTTCATGATAATGTAGTGAATGAAGTGCTGCCGCTGTAGGTGAGGGAACCCAAGCACAATTTGCTCCAGCTATCAAATGGCCAGTTTTTTGCTCCATCATATCTTTCATCTTGTCTGGCATTGCCCACATTCCTTTTCCAATTTGCGCTTTACCTGAAAGGCCACACTGCAGACCAATATCAACATTATTATTTTCATATGCAGCAATCCATTTAGAAGACTTCATGTCTCCTTTTTTAATCATAGGACCAGCCTCCATTGAGGTGTGCATTTCATCACCAGTTCTGTCTAGGAACCCTGTATTAATAAAAAATACTCTATTTTCAAGTGTTCTAATGCACTCTTTTAAGTTTGAAGAAGTTCTTCTTTCTTCATCCATAATACCAATTTTACAAGTATTTTTTTCTAACTTTAAAACTTCTTCAACTTTAGTAAAAATTAAATCAGTAAATGAAGTTTCATCAGGACCATGCATTTTTGGTTTAACAATATAAATGGACCCGGTTCTTGAATTTCCTTTTCCATTCATATCATGGAGGCTAGCTGCAGAAGTTATAAAAGCATCCATAATTCCTTCTGGTATTTCAGAGCCATCTTTTAAAAGAATTGCAGAATTAGTCATAAGGTGTCCAACGTTTCTTATTAGCAACAAACTTCTTCCATGTAATTTTAATCCTTTTCCATCTTTAGAAATATAACTTCTGTCAGGATTTAATTTACGCTCATAGGTTTTTCCATTTTTTTCAAATGTTGATTTTAAATCACCTTTCATCAGACCTAGCCAATTACGGTAACAAGTAATTTTGTCATCAGCATCAACTGCAGCAACACTATCTTCATTATCACAAATAGTTGAGACTGCTGCTTCAACAATAATATCGCTAATTTTAGCAGAATCTTGTTGGGCACTAAAAGCATTTGGATCTATAATTATTTCTATATGAAGATTGTTATTTTTTAGAATTATTGCAGAGGGATCATTAGCCTCTCCTCTATGACCAACAAATTTATCTTTATTTTTTAGTGATGTCTCAACGTCATCTTTTAATATAATTAGAGAGCCATCATTAATTTTAAATCCCGTAATATTAGGCCATTCTAAACTTTCTAAAGGAAAATTTTTTTCTAAAAAGTCTCTTCCATATTTTATGACCATTTCACCTCTTAAAGGATCATATCTCTGAGAAGTGCTATCTTCAGATTGTTCGATTATATCTGTACCATATAAACTATCATATAAACTCATCCATCTTGCATTAGCAGCATTCAGTGCATATCTTTCGTTCATGATTGGAACTACTAATTGTGGTCCAGCAATACTGGTAATTTCTTCATCAACATTATTTGTTTTGATTTTAAAATCAGGACCCACTTCTTTTAAATAGTTAATTTCTTTTAAAAATTTTTTATATTTCTCTAGATTGATTTCATTATCTCCATTTGCAATGTGCCAAGCATCTATTTTTTTTTGTAAATTTTCTCTTATTGTTAATAGTTCTTTATTTCTTGGAGCTAATTCATGAACTGCTTTGTCAAAACCTTCCCAAAACTTTTCTGAAGAGATGTCTGTATCTTTAAATAATTCTTCATTAACGAAGTTAAGTAATTTATTAGAAACTGATAGATTGTGTATTTTTGTATATTGTTCTTTCATAGCACCCATTTTACCCCATCTGTATGTTTGCCTGAGAGTTTTGCTCCATCGGCGAGATTAAATCTCTTTCCAGAGTGTTATGTTTATTATCGGTCCTTTTGCCTGAGAGTTTCCGGGGTGGTTGCTCCTTCGGCGCTAATATACTTAGTCTCTCCCGATAAAAATAACACTACTTGTTAATATAATTAAGTCAAATATTAATTATTTAAAACATTTTATTGCCTTTTTTAGCAATTAATTAATAATTAAACAATCATATGAAAAATTATTTAAATTTTGAAACAGATATTAAAAATTTAGAGGTAGAAATAGACAAACTTAAAGACCCTTATAATCAAGATGGTCTTTCTGAGGTAGACACAAAAAAAATTACTGAGTCTCAACAAGAAATAGATGAAAAATTAAAGCAAATTTATTCTAATCTAGATCCGTGGCAAACAACATTAGTTGCGAGACATGAAGATAGACCAAAAGCAAAATTTTTTATAGATAATTTATTCGAAGATTTTATTCCACTATCAGGAGATAGATTTTATGGAGAAGATAAATCGGTTTTAGCAGGTTTTGCGAAATTTAATGACAAATCAGTTTTAGTAATAGGACAAGAAAAAGGTGATAGTCTTGAAGCTAGAATTGAGAGAAATTTTGGAATGATGAGACCTGAAGGATATAGAAAAACTATAAGGCTAATGAAGCTTGCAGAAAAATTTAACATACCAATTATTTCTTTTATAGATACACCAGGAGCATACCCAGGAGTTGGTGCAGAGGAAAGGGGCCAAGCAGAGGCAATTGCAAAATCAATAGAATGCTGCATGTCATTAAGTGTCCCAACATTTTCTATTGTAATAGGTGAAGGAGGGTCAGGCGGAGCTATAGCATTAGCCTCATCCAATAAAGTTATTATGTTAGAAAATGCAATTTACTCTGTAATATCTCCAGAAGGATGTGCCACAATCCTGTGGAGAGATCCCAAAAGAACACTTGATGCTGCTAAAGCAATGAAACTATCGTCAAAAAATCTTTTAGATCTTAAAGTAATTGATGAAATTATTCATGAACCCGTTGGGGGAGCCCATAGAGATAGAGACTTGATTTTAGACAATGTCAGAAAATCAATTGAAAACAATTTAAATGAATTTATTAATATGAGTAGAGATGAAATTTTTAACCATAGAAAGAATAAATTTTTAACAATTGGAAGAAACAAGGGATTTGTTAGTCAATTAGATGATTTAAGTGCACTAAGTGTGAAAAAAAACAAAATTAGCATTCTTATTGAGAGTTTTTTAAAATCTAAGGTTAATTTAGTAGTTTCTTTTTTCATAATAGTTTTGTTGAGCTATTTAATATTTTTTTTATAAAGCACCACAGCATTTTTTATATTTTATGCCAGATCCACATAAACATGGTTCGTTCCTACTCATCTTTTTCCCAATATATTTTGGATCTATTTTAGTTGGTTTGAAAACTTTTTTTTCTTGAGCAGGTTCTTGAACTATTTGTAAATTGATTAAGATTGTTACAAAGTCAATTTTCAACTTGTTTAATAAGCCTTCAAAAAGATGAAAGGCTTCTTTTTTATACTCAACCAACGGGTCTCTTTGTCCGTAAGACCTAAGTCCTATAACCTGTCTTAATTGTTCGAGATATTGAATATGTGACTTCCAATTTGAATCAATGCATTGAAGAAAAATTCTTTTTTCAATTTCTTTTGCCTTTTTTTCATCCAGCATTTTAATTCTTTCACTTCTTGCGTCCATGAATTTAGAATTAATTTTTTCTTTAAAATCTTGGTCTTTTAAATTAATTAAGTTACCAAACTCTTGATCATCAACACTTTTTCCAAGTAAAATTTTTAATTGATTATTAAACTCATTACTTTTAGTTTTTAATAAATCCTGACCTTTCAAACTCATTAAGTGAGACATGATTTCAGATATAAATTCATCAGAATAATCAAAAACTTTATCACTATTCATTACACCGTTTCTTTGAGAAAATATTACATGTCTCTGGTCATTTAAAACATTATCAAACTTTAATAAACTTTTTCTTATATCAAAATTTCTTGCTTCAACTTTTTGTTGTGCTCTTTCAAGAGCTTTGTTAATCCAAGGATGATCA
>Ga0308016_10000793_pt1 | contig 15817 bp, 10 predicted proteins | sample Neamet233_FD_203129 | JGI IMG/M metagenome (GOLD analysis project Ga0308016, IMG submission 203129) | Marine microbial communities from water near the shore, Antarctic Ocean - #233 | ecosystem: Environmental > Aquatic > Marine > Unclassified | place: Southern Ocean | collected 2014-07-28
GAGGTGACATTATGCAATATAGTAGTAAGGAAGAAGGTAATTTATTGGACGTTTTGGCTAAACTATTTCCCCAGTCTAGTAAATCAACACTGCGAAAAATGTTGACCAGTGGTAGAATCACAGTCGATGGTGAAGTTTGCTTTCGAGCTAAACACGAAGTTGTAGTAGGAACTAGTATTGAAATTTTAGACAAGGTAAAAGCCGCTGAAGAAACCCCATCACCAAAGGCTCAATACAATGGGCCAGCATTAGATATCATCTATGAAGACGATGCAATATTGGTGGTTCTTAAGCCAGAAGGAATGCTATCCATTGCCACCAATAAATTAGAAACCGACACACTCCATTCTCGTTGTGTTGATTATGTACAATTTAGTGGTCCAAGAAATTGGTGCCACATCGTTCATCGCCTAGATAGAGATACATCCGGTGTGATGGTCTTCGCTAAGAATAAAGAACACAAAGAAACACTACAACTTCAATTCGCAGAGCGCAGTGTTCATCGCACATACCACGCTCTAGTAGAAGGGCGCCCGAAAAAGAACTCAGGAACAGTTTCTTCTTGGCTAGTAGAGGATAAACATCTCCATGTCAGAAAGGTAAGTTCTACTTTCCAAGGCGCTAAAAAAGCAATTACTCACTGGGATGTCGAGGATAGTGACGAACACGTCTCACTGATCCACATTACCATCGATACTGGAAAAAGACACCAAATTAGGATGGCGATGAAGGACTTAGGTTGCCCAGTGGTTGGTGATGAATTACACGAATCCAGCGCCAACCCGCTAAATCGTGTTTGTCTACACGCTACATCGTTAGAATTCCTTCATCCACAAAGCAATGAGGCGGTGCGTTTTGCTTCAAAAATTCCTTTCACCGGCCCTGAATCTCAAAGATGATGATAGGGCTCTGCTTAGGGAGTACTTCTTGAACCCTTGACTCGCCCAGTAGATTGGTGAGGTAATGAGTAAGCCGGGCGATGCAGGATGGATTGAGGTAAAGGGTGCTAGAACTCACAACCTACAAGACATCGATGTCAAATTACCCAAGGGGCAATTTGTCGTTATTTCTGGAGTATCAGGGTCGGGTAAGTCCAGTTTGGCATTCGACACATTATACGCTGAAGGACAACGGCGCTATGTCGAAAGCCTCTCATCATATGCACGACAGTTTATTGGGCAGATGAAAAAAGCAGACTGTGATTCAATAGAAGGACTTTCTCCAGCGATTTCTATCGACCAAAAACAAGGCAGCCATAATCCTCGTTCAACAGTTGCAACCGTTACTGAAATTCAAGATTATTTACGATTGCTATGGGCTAGAATTGGCAAGCCGCACTGTCCACAATGTGGTCGTGAAGTTGCTAGGCGCACCGTTCAAGAGATTGTAGATGACATTATGTGGAATATGGAAGGCCACGCAGTAGCCGTCTGGAGCCCGATAGTTCGTTCTAGAAAAGGAACTCATGTTGATTTATTCCGCCAATTAATTGAGCAAGGTTATCTTAACGGAAAGGTCAACGGGCATGAAGTAGAATTCGAAAATCCCCCTCAATTAGACAAAAACTTCCGCCACGATATAGATGTCAGAATAGATCGTGTCACCTGCACCAAAGACCGGCGCCAGCGCCTGACCGAAGCGGTCGAATCTGCAATCAAACTAGGTGGCGGAACCACTGCTATCGAAAGCCTAAGGGCGCCGCCTGAAGAAATGAAACTCAGTGAAGGAACGCGTTCCCGCTTTACCAAAGAGGGAGAAACAGTCGCTTGGTCAGAAGATTTCGCCTGCCCAGATCACGGCGCTTTTATGCCCGAATTATCACCTCGTGTTTTCTCATTCAATTCCCCATTGGGTGCATGTGGTTCTTGTCAAGGGCTCGGAGTCCAACGTCAATTTAATCAGCAATTGATTATTGATAAACACGCCAGTGTTTCCAAGGGTTGTATTATTCCATGGCGCCAATCAATGTCACCATCATGGTATAGAAAACTGATGGAAAATACTTGCCAGCACTATGGAATATCTACGACAGCACCATTTGAACTGCTTGATGATGATGAGAAAGATATACTCTTGTACGGGTCCGGCTCAACTATAATTCACTACAAATTTACTAGTGAATCTGGTTCACAATATAACTACAGCAAACCATGGGAAGGAGTAATACCGCGTCTTCAGAAAACCTATACAGAAACAACATCTGAAAGAACTCGTTCACGATTAATTTCCTGTATGACCGACTTAAATTGTTCAGAATGTAATGGTGAAAAACTCAACGCAGCAGCTCGCTTTGTAACAGTTGGCGGGATTCGCCTTCCAGAGGTCAGTAATTGCTCAGTTCACGATGCATTATCGGTGATTAGGTCATGGCAACCAGATGGGGAAGGTGCACCAGAAGCCTTTGCCGACATGATGGAAATACTCGATGAAAGAAGCCTCTATATCGGCAAAGATATTCTGGCAGAAATAGAGTCTCGTTTGGGCTTCCTTGACAGCGTAGGATTAGATTATCTAACTCTCAACAGAGGGGCCAACACACTTTCTGGTGGTGAAAGTCAAAGAATCCGTCTTGCAACCCAAATCGGTTCAAGATTAACTGGGGTGATGTATGTTCTCGATGAGCCATCAATCGGTTTACATCAACGTGATAATGCGAGATTATTGGAAACACTACGTGACCTTAGTAACCTTGGAAATACCCTACTCGTCGTCGAACACGATGAGGAAACCATTCGCCAAGCTGATTGGCTTTGTGATTTAGGTCCAGGGGCTGGACTAGAAGGTGGACGAGTTGTTGCCAATGGACCTCCTCAAGATGTAATGGACAATGAAGAATCAGTTACTATCGCCTACCTCAGTGGTAGAAAATCAATTCCAATTCCTAAATCGCGTAAGAAACCAACCAGTAAAGTGCTAGAAATCAAAGGTGCAACTCACAATAATTTACAATCGATAGATGTCCAATTCCCATTGGGTTGTTTAACTGCAGTAACCGGTGTATCCGGCTCTGGAAAATCATCCCTGGTCTCTGGAATTTTAGCTCCTGCTCTGAAGAGAAACCTACACAACGCTGACACGGTTATCGGCAGCCATCACAAGATCAAGGGAATGGAATACGTCGATAAAGCAATCGTCATCGACCAAGCACCTATCGGCAGAACTCCTCGTTCAAATCCCGCCACTTATACCAAAGTATTCGACGAGATTCGCATTTTATTTTCTAAGACAACACTGGCTAAAGAACGCGGCTACACCCCTGGAACCTTTTCATTCAATGTCAAAGGTGGTCGTTGCGAAGCATGCAGAGGCGGCGGCGCAATAAAGTTAGAAATGAACTTCTTACCAGATGTATGGATGACTTGTGATATCTGTGAAGGTAAGCGCTATACCCGTGAATGTTTGGAAGTTACTTGGAAGGGCAAGACAATTCACGATGTATTGAAAATGCCAATCGGTCAAGCGGTCAAGTTCTTTGAACATCACAAGAAGATCCATCGTACACTGACAACACTCAGTACCGTTGGCCTAGATTATGTTAGATTGGGCCAACCCGCAACTACACTTTCTGGTGGGGAAGCGCAGAGAGTGAAACTTGCTAGTGAGTTAAGACGAACTCCAAATAAGCATACAGTTTACATTCTTGACGAGCCAACAACCGGTCTAGCATTTTCAGATGTTAAGAAATTAATTGAAGTATTATTCGAACTTAGAGACAAGGGTCATACCATCATTGTTATCGAACATCATCTCGATGTGGTCAAGTCTAGCGATTGGGTTATTGATTTAGGTCCAGAAGGTGGTGAACGCGGTGGTCACTTACTTGTAAAAGGCACACCGGAAGACATTGCAGCGCATAAAGAAAGTTTTACAGGTCAATATTTAGCACCGATGTTAAAGTGAATGCTTCCGTATTGTTCAAAGAGCGTAGGCGATGGCCTCCAAACGCCCCCCATAGGGGGGCGGTGAATTATCATGGTTGTAACCCGCGTAGAAGTCACACCAAAACAAGGACAAGGGATGCGCGATGTGCGCGGAGATTCCACTCGCAGACAATTACTTTCAGACCATGCTGTTAGTGCAACAGAAGTTCGCAGCATTGTTGGCTTTCTCATCAAATCCGATATTTCAGAAGAGGAAATCGCCGCTCGCTCAGATGACTTATTTACCGACCCAATCATCGAGGTAGGATTCATCAATACGCTTGCAATGAGTAATTCTGAGATATTCCCGACCGCTCCAGATTGTGTCATAACCATCGGTTTCAAACCCGGCGTTACCGATAACCCAGGCAAAGCAGCAGTTGATGGATTCCACACAATTTTTCCTCAAGCAACCGATGCTGAAATTTCAACCTATATCACCTACGCATTCTATGGATTGCCAAGCGATTGTGATAGTCAATGGCTAGCGGGAACAATCTACAATGGCTTGATTCAAAGAGCTCTAGTTTCCGATTCAGCAGCATGCGCCAACGGTAATTGGCCAGAGATTGAATTCCCAGAAAGATTGCCACAAGTATTCACTACGCCAGAAAGAGTCAATTTGGAAATTAGTGATGCAGAATTAGAAGAATTATCCTATACGGGACTACTCGCACTGAATCTGGAAGAAATGCAAACCATTCAAGGACACTATCGAGATGAAGCGACTCGTAATCTAAGAGAAGCGATAGGAATTTCACCAGATGCACCAACGGATGTCGAATTGGAATGTTTAGCACAAACATGGTCCGAACACTGCAAACACAAGATTTTCGCATCAAAAATACACCACGTCGATACAGAAACTGGCGAGGATACCACCATCGATTCAATCTTCAAAACTCACATTATGGATCCAACCCACGACATGCAAAAAGATGTTGATTGGTTACTTTCAGTCTTCCACGACAACTCTGGAGTAATCGCTTGGGATGACGATTGGTCCATCTGTATGAAAGCAGAAACTCACAATTCGCCAAGCGCATTAGACCCATACGGCGGCGCTATGACCGGGATTGTCGGGGTTAACCGCGACATTCTTGGAACAGGATTGGGGGCAAGACCAATCGCCAATACCGATGTTTTCTGCTTCGGACCACCTGACTGGGAAGGCGACTTACCAGACAATTTATTCCACCCATCTAGAGTATTGCGCGGAGTCCATGCTGGAGTTAGGGTTGGAGGTAATGAATCTGGAATTCCAACCGTCAACGGCGCTATAGTTTTCGATGACAGATATATCGGCAAACCATTGGTTTATTGTGGTACAATCGGAATTATGCCACGCCGTTTAGCCGATGGAAGAGAGTCGCACATCAAGACTCCAACATCAGGAGATATCGTCTATATGGTCGGTGGCCGAGTTGGCTATGACGGAATACACGGAGCAACCTTTTCTTCACTGGAGTTAACCGAGGAATCCCCTTCCTCAGCAGTTCAAATTGGCGACCCTATTACCCAGAAGAAAATGGTCGATATGATTCTTGAAGCGAGAGATAGCGGATTGATTACTTGTATTACAGATAATGGAGCAGGCGGCCTTTCATCCTCTATTGGTGAGATGGCAGAATATACAAATGGCTGTGAAATTGATTTAGCAAAAGTACCTCTAAAGCAAGCCGGCCTTTCAGCTTGGGAAATTCTAGTTTCTGAAAGCCAAGAGCGAATGACTGTTGCGGTTAAGGAAGAAGACCGTGCAGCATTTGACGCACTGGCTGCACTACACGAGGTCGAAGCAACAGCAGTTGCAACATTTACCTCAACAGGATATTTCCACGTCAAGTATAATGAAATGACCGTAGCATATTTGCCAATTGAATTCCTTCATGACGGTGTCCCTCAACTACAATTGGAATCGGAATGGAAATCTCCTCAACTTGAACCATTTAGCGTTCCGGCACAAAGCGATCATAACGACCTCTTACTACGAATGTTAGCAAGGCCAAATATCACCAGCAAGGAAACATGGGTTCGTCAATACGACCACGAAGTTATCGCACAGACCGTCATCAAACCATTCGTTGGTGTTGAAAGAGATGGGCCGGGGGATGCAGGACTTATCGCACCGATTCATGGCAATCCACACGGCATAGTCGTCTCTTGTGGAATCGCACCTAGATATTCAGATATCGATGCAGGTGCAATGGCTGCAGCATCTATTGACGAAGCAGTTCGTAATGCAGTATGTGTTGGAGTCGATGTTGACAAGATAGCAGGACTAGATAATTTCTGTTGGCCAGACCCGATAGAATCGGTCAAGACGCCAGATGGTAGATTCAAATTAGCACAACTGGTTCGAGCAAACCGAGAATTGGAGAGAGTTTGTCGAGCCTACCGTTTACCTTGTGTCAGTGGTAAAGATTCAATGAAGAATGACTACGGTAGTGGGGAGGGTAAAATATCAATTCCACCGACTTTATTATTCTCTTTATTCGGAGACCATCCAGATGTTAGATACACCGCTACAAGCGACCTCAAAGGTGCTGGAGAGCGCCTATACTTGGTCGGAACCAGTAAGCAAGAACTAGGTGCAAGCGAAATCGCTTTCATGCTAAAAGAAAGTGGAGAAGCAGGCGGAATCGGTGGCGAAGTACCTCAATTACTAGATCCAGAATCACAACTCAATACCTATCGGGCTCTATCAAAGACAATCCAATCCGGATTGGTTAGAACCGCTCACGATTGTAGTGAAGGTGGAATTGCAGTAGCGGTTGCAGAGATGTGTATCGGCGGGCGCTGCGGTGCTAATATCGACATAGATGGAACTGGAAGCGGAGAACTTTGGGGAAGAATGTGGGGAGAGTCATTAGGCAGAATCGTCATCGGAGTTACAGCCGGAAACGAAGCTGACTTCGTTGAAGCAATGGCCGGTCACGACATCACGCTATTAGGAATTTCAACCGTTGGGACTAGCCTTGTTATCACAGATGGATATGATGAATTGGTTGAATTACCAGTAGAACAATTAGTTACTTCATGGCAAGGAACCCTTGACCTTACAGGAGGTGTTGCTTAATGGTAGATACACCGAAGGTTGCTGTATTATTTGGTTTTGGAATCAATTGTGATCACGAGACTAAAGCAGTATTTGACTTGGTTGGAGGAGAAGCGACAAGAGTGCACGTCAACCATTTCATCAATGGTAACCGTACTCTAGATGAGTTCCATATTTTAGCAGTTCCAGGCGGATTTTCTTTTGGAGACCACTTGGGCAGTGGCCGATTATTAGGAAATAGAATGCGCTTTGCACTACGCGAACAACTTCACGCATTTGTTGCTGCAGGAAAACCGATAATAGGAATTTGTAATGGATTCCAAGTTCTGGTCAAGACAGGATTACTACCGGGCCCAGCAGCAGGACAAGACCCACTTCCAGACTTCATCCAAAGAGCGAGCCTAACGCTCAATGATTCAGGTCGTTATGAAGACCGGTGGGTTACTTTAGAGTTCGATTCTGACAGCCCTTGTATTTGGACTAAGGGAATTACTAGAATAGATTGTCCAGTAAGACATGGTGAAGGTAAATTCGTATTGCCAGATAGTACAGACTTTGACATGTTGGCTGCTAATAATCAACTTACAGTTAGATATGTTGACCCTGCAACAGCAAACGGTGAAGGAATCACCGATGAGTTACTTCCATTCCCACTATCCCCTAATGGCAGTATGAGGAATATCGCAGGAGTATGCGATGCAACGGGATTAGTATTCGGATTAATGCCTCACCCAGAGGCGGTTTATGCTAAGTGGCTACATCCAGATCATACAAGAAATACAGCACCCGGGCCAGAATCAAGTGATGTTTTGGGTGAATGGGAAGGCGAAGGATTGCAGATATTCCGCAATGCGGTAGATTATGTAAAAGCAAATCTTTGAAACCCAAATTTCAAAGAGCTACTGAAAGCCTGAGCAGTCGGTAGCGAGAAAACCGGCCCACTCAAAGCCCATTAAACCACCATATTCAGTTGGATGGGGTTTCAGATAGCCCCTCGCAACACTTCCGAGTTGGTTAGTTGATGGTTGCAATTGATGCATTCAACAGACCCTTGAGAACTCAATTGGAGATAAATGTGTGTTGAGCATGAGCCGCTCAAACCTCAAGCAGAATAATTTGTTTATGCATCGTAATCCGACCATGTGCCTCATATAGTAGTCTCCCGAAATGTAAATTGTTGGTGTCGGGATGAATGGAGGACATCAACAGTGAAGGATACTGAAATTGTATCCATATCCGAATCCGTTCAGAAATATCGGCCATGGACAAGAAACCAACTCGCTGAATTGGCAGATAAACACCCTGTCTTCTCGGAAGTACTGGCCGATGTGCAAATGGCGTCACGAGTATTCCCTTTCCGTCTTTCATCCCATGTGATTGACAATCTGATCAGATGGGAACATCTCGAAGAGGACCCCTTCTTTCACTTGCTCATCCCAACCTTGAAGATGCTAGAAGAGGGGCATCGTGAAGCCTTGCGAAAAGCATGCCTCAGTGGCGATGAGTCAATAATTTCAACTGTAGTCAAAACAATTCAGGCCGACTTGAATCCCCATCCGGCGGGTCAGATGACCTTGAACACACCAGATGGGGAGGGCAACCTCAATGGCGTTCAACACAAGTATCCGGAAACAGTTCTGTTGTTTCCGTCCGCCGGTCAGACTTGTCATGCCTATTGCACATACTGTTTCCGCTGGGCCCAATTCATTGGTGACTCAGATTTGAAATTCGCACAAAATGAGGCGGAATACTTCTTCTCGTATCTACGAGAACATGAAGAGATAACAGATATACTTGTCACAGGTGGAGACCCGATGGTAATGAAAACGAAGATGCTTCAGAAATACTTGGAGCCGTTCTGTGATTCGGAATTTCTGCCCCACATCAATACCATCAGGTTTGGAAGTAGGGCCTTGACCTTCTGGCCGAAACGCTTCACCGAAAATGAAGATTCGGATAAATTACTCGCCTTGTTTAGCCGACTAATATCTGCCGGAAGGCACGTAGCATTTATGGCCCATATCGGCCATCCTAGAGAATTGGAATCACCCATATTCAAACAGGCGGTAAAACGAATACAAAAGACCGGCGCTGTGATTCGATCTCAGGCCCCTCTCATCGCAGGATTCAATGATTCTGCAGATATTTGGGTGCAGAAGTGGATACTGGAGGTCAACTTAGGAATCATACCATATTACATGTTCATCGCAAGAGATACAGGTGCGCAAGATTACTTCAAAGTACCACTTTCGGATGCGGTTAAGATTTTTCAAGAGGCGGTGTCCAATGTCACAGGCCTCGCAAGAACTGTTCGCGGACCATCGATGTCCTGTACCCCTGGCAAAGTTTCCATTGATGGAATCTCAGTGATTAATGGGGTCAAAGTCTTCGTGTTGAGATTTCTTCAATGCCGAGAACCCGAGTTGGTAGGGCGTCCATTCTTCGCCAAGTTTGATGAAAATGCAGCATGGTTTGATGAATTTGAGCCAATTGATGGACAAGAATTACCTTGGGATTCAGACGGGCGATTGAAGTTGCCATCACCTCTTTTACGCGATGAATAGAACCTATTAATCCACTATCAAACTCTCAACTATTGTTGTCTTCCTTTGATTCGCGCATACATCTTCAAAGTCTGTTAAGATAGACTACAGGATCTTCCCTGAATCGACAATATCATATTTCCTTTTTTGGATGAGTCATAATTACAATAAGACATAGAACTATTGTAAAAATCAAGCCAAACCCTACGAGAGGATAGAACAACATACCGTCCCAGCATGTGCTCGGATTATTTTCACACCGGTTACCTTGATAAATGCTCCAAACAATAACGCCAACCCAATAGCAAATAATTGCTAATCCTATGCGATTGCCATCCTTATTAGGGTCATCTACGATTTCTTTCTGAGGTGAAGTTGACATGTACTCATAATGCTCTCAAACATTTTGTTACTTAAATTATCCCCCAGCACCTCTCGAAGTTGCTAACGGGAGAGATTGCAGTGGGTCTTTTCAGACGCGACCCATGCGACGTTTATTCTGTATAACATATATCAGACATTACATGTCATTCATACCTGAATCCATGCCATCCATATTCGAATCCATGGATTGAGTATATCCAGATTGAGGAGAAGTAGCATTGAACCACATGCTTATCTCGTGTGCACTATTCCACAATCCAACTCTTGCAGAAATAATAGTATTATTGTCGATGAGCAATACGTGCGGGATAGAAGTAACTGACAAATTTTCAGATAATGATGGGGCGTGTAAAAATGGACGGTCTATTGAGTGATTCAGTTCATCTTCAATCATCAGTTTCCATGCAGTCATATTCGAACTATCATTGCCTTCTTGTTTGTTAAAAACGAGTAAATGTTGTGGCATAATCGCTTGGTCAAGTGCGTCTATTGTCGGCTTGCAATGTGTGCACCAGGATGCTGAGAAATAGGCTACCCAACGCCCACTTCCATTTGCAGAAGATTCATTCCATTGAGTCCCGTTTTGATCTTCAAATTCAAAACTAGGGAGTGTGCAACCAACATACCATTCAGGGATATTGCCTTCACTACAAAGTTCAATTTCATTAGTAATCATTTCCATTTCAGGTTCGATACAACCTGCTAGACTACCTAGAGTACACAAAAGGGCGAGTAAATATGAGATTTTTTTGTTCATTGTGAATCACCATTGGGCCGATGATTTGATTGATGGTTGTCTAATTTATCAACCTGTTGCAGATTGGAAAGCCAATCACATTTGTTCGCTACCCACTGCAAATGCAACAATTCAGTAACCCCTGTGAAAATAAAAACATCACAAAGATTGAGAGCGAGGAATGCATCCAAGGGGATATGTCGCGCATCTGTGTACTCGGGGGGGGTCTAGTTGGAAGGTTCGTAGCTTGCACATTATTGCAGCGCGGACACCAGATTTGCCTTGTTGATTCTGAACAAATTACTCAGTTACCAAGTGCTATTGAATTAGTACAAACGATGATCGAGCCCGAAAATATTTCTCAATTAGTCTCCGGTTTTTCTGTGGTTGTAAATTGCTTACCTGGGAGAATAGGTCATGCAGTTCGCGCACCGCTATTGCGCTGCCAAGGTATGTTGGTAGCAGATTTGGCATTTACCTTAGAAGACCCAAGGGTGATGAACCAATTAGCAATTGATAACAATTCAACAATGGTTTATGATATTGGAATCGCACCTGGACTGTCTAATGCTCTACTAATGGATGCTCAATGCGATTTCACCTCATTACAAAGCGCTAAAATTTGGGTGGGTGGAAATCCACAACAGAGCGACGATGAATGGTCATATATGGCACCATTTTCGCCTTCAGATGTGATTGAAGAATACACCCGCCCTGCGCGAATTAGAAGGTCTGGGGTCAATGTAATCGAGCCACCACTGACCGAACGACACGCAGTATCAGTGCCAGGGTATGGTCAAATGGAAGCCTTCCTAACCGATGGACTACGCTCATTATTGGATACAATCCACAGTCAAGAACTATTGGAATACACAGTTCGTTGGCCGGGGCATATCGATCGTTATATCGCAGGCAATTTTTCAGAAGCAGAATTACTCAGCGCTTGGAAGTTTGACGACGATAGGCCAGAATTCACTTGGCTAGCAATCGAGGTTGTGGCTGAGCAAGGCAGGCGAAGATGGGACATTATCGATGAAGGCAAGGACGGCTGGTCCTCTATGGCGAGAACGACAGGGCTCGTCACCGTTGAAGTAGCAGAGATGTTAGCAGAAGGACTAATCTCTCAAAGCGGAGTGATGGCTCCAGAGATTCTTGGACAATCAAAACATTTGTTACAACGTATAACAGAGCGAATGAGCAGTAGTGGAGTTAAGATAACTCGTAGTGATTAACCACTTAAACTTCAGAAGGGATAGTTAATGACGAATTCAAGACTTGAAAAGTTACTCGAAAATCCGCTTTTCAAGTCCTTTTTATTCTATTCAATATTTAGGGCATTTTACGGAGCAGCAATCCTGTTAATTACGTGGTTATTTGCGACAAATACCGATTCGCCTCTTTGGGTATCAGTAGTTTTCCTGTTATTTTCTATGGTATTTTCCCGGATATTATTGAAAAAACTAAAAAACAAAGCGAGTAATGAATAATTGTAAAATAAATTACAGCCAACAAAATCATATTGATATATAACCGCTTCAAAGGACTGCTATGAAACCTAGCGCCCTCTCCCACATCACAGGAAAGAAATTATTGCTAACCGTACTAATTTCTCTAGCATTATGCCTAACTGTGCCAGGTACTAGTGCTGAGCACGAATGGGACCACCGCTACACGCTAACAGGTATTGTCACCGCTGATAATGGTGAGATTGCTACAGATACACCGGTCTTTTTAGATTGTAGCCCTGAAAATGCTAATCAAAATATATGCGGCCATAATGAAGGGAGAAATTCAACTACCAATGATAGCGGTTCTTATTCACTGGAACTTCATATTCACTCCGGCGACCACGGTGAGGTGATTTACCTCTTGGTTGAGAATAAATCATACCGTCACGTCCTCGACCTGGAAGGAACTGATGGCCAAGCAGAAGAAGGTGACCGTACAGCTACGATGAATATTGACCTTTCATTACCCTCTGAACAGCAACAACAGTCGATGTCAAATGAAACCATAATCATCGGAGCATCTATTGCTTTGGTTTTAATTCTAATAATGATGATGGTCATTAATTCTAGAAAATCTGGCACAGATACTACAAAAGGCAAAAGTTTCCAACATAGAACCGACTTACTAAGTTGTCCAAAATGTGATACTAAATTAAAAGATAGCAATTTGATAAACCACTTGATGAAAAGGCACTTCTATAGTGAAGCAAATGCTGCAGAAGAGTTGAAAAATCAAACTCTACCTTGATCTACTAACCATTGTTGGCCATAATAGTTCCATTGTTCCATAGTCCAACCAACAGGAATTCCTTCTGGTGGAACCGCTGGCCCTACTACTGGAGCAACAACCTGTGGAGCAACAACCTGTGGAGCGGCAATTTGTACGGCCGGCACTAGTACAGGTGCAACTGCTGGCATTACTGCATGGGTAGTTACTGGGTGCGCCATCGAAGGCGCTGTAACCGGGTCCCACAAGTGTTCAGTTTTTGATATTGAGTCGCCCTTTGATTTACGCACTATTATCCAAGTTACTGGAATCAATGCCAAGATAGCAATCATAACCCATAGCCACATTTGTTGGTAAATCAATTGTTCCTCAGTTCGTTTTGCATCATGGGGGTAAAAGTCCTCTTCATCTGAAACACCATCACCATCGCTATCGAGACAGCCAATACGGTCAATACTGGAATATCCCTCTATCAATGGACAATCATCACTGAGGTTGGTTGCGGATTGATCTGCGAATCCATCACCATCACCATCCGACCAAATACGAATGTCATTTGGCCATGAATCTTCAACATCATATACACCATCACCATCAGCATCTGGGCAACCTAGAGAGCCATTTGTTGAGTTTCCATATTGTGTTGGGCACGAGTCACCCATGACCCCTCCCATTCTATCGCCAAATCCATCTCCATCGGTATCATCCCACTGACTTGACTCGTTCGGTAAAGCATCTCCTTCATCTGAGCGACCATCACCATCAGTGTCTAGGCAACCCAATCTGTCAACAACGGATGTGCCAAAGATATCAGGACAATCATCATAGTCATTTCCAAACGGTTCATCACCATAGCCATCACCATCACGGTCAAACCACTGAGTATCATCTGAAGGGAAAGCATCAGCACCGTCTTCAGCAGTGTACGATGTGCTTGGGTCTGACCATCCATCTCCATCGGAATCACGGCAACCAAGTCGGTCATTGAGTGAATCACCTGCAAGAGAAACACAGCCATCAGCATCATTTCCATCTGCATTATCACCATATCCGTCCTCGTCGATATCACTCCATTGAGTTCCATCGTAATCGAAAGCATCAACGCTTTCTGTCCAGCCATCACCGTCTAAATCGGTACATCCTAGCACGCTGCCTTGACTGGAAGTTCCTGAAACCATTGGACAATTATCATTTACATCCAAGTAGCCATCACCATCATCGTCAAAGTCTTCTGTCGAATCTTCACAGCCATCCCCATCTATGTCATTGCCTTGGAATGAAACGAATCCAAGTGTGCCCAAGGGACACATATCTTGGCCACGTACACCCCTAGTACAATCAGTACTTGGCCCGCCAGTATCGCACATACCATCAGCATCATCATCATAATCTTCATCTGAATCTCGACAGCCATCAGTGTCATAATCGTTTAGATTATCACTGGCCCAATTTAACATTCCTTTGTCGCAACTATCATCAACATCGAGAATGGTATCAGCGTCATCATCAAAATCTTCACTTAAATCATTACAGCCATCGGCGTCATAATCGGTTGACATCAATGAAGTCCAACCAGTTTCACCCATTTCACAATCATCATCAACATCGAGCATGCCATCGTTATCGTCATCTGTATCACAGACATCACCCATACTATCCAAATCGTGATTTTCTTGGCCATTGTTTTGGATGTTTGGACAATTATCAGCTACATCAGCAACACCATCATCGTCACTATCAGATTGTGGGTCGAGGCGAATTACTTTATCTTGAACACCATCAACATAGTATAATTTGCCATCAGGTCCTATTTCCAGTCCCATTATAGATGATGCAGCAGTATTAACGGTCTGTAAAAGTGTCGCAGTCGTTGGCGTATTGCCCAAATCATAAGCGCGAATTTGGCCATTGCCATTTGTGGAAACAAATAGTGTATCGCCATCAAGGGCAATACCACTTGGGCGGATCATTCCACTATCCAGTACGCCCCAAGAGACACCGGTGATACTACTGTATTCATGCAAGTCTTCCATTCTGGAATTCGCATTGTAGATACTAGTTGAACTGGTAGTTGGATCATCTGTATCGACCCAAAGTATTCTGCCAGCACCACTATCAGCGATGTATAAAATTCCACTATCTTTGTCGAGCACCATGTGACTTGGAGTGCCAGAGGAGCGCGATAAACTGACCTCGCTATATCTGCGCACGATACCATCGGAATGGTCATCCTCTCCAGTATCGTGGTCGGCTTGGAAGTCATAATAAACCAAATCTCCATACCACCCATCGTAGTACCAGTAGGCATTTCCTGAATCATGAGCAACACCCATCCCCAAAGGAGATTCGTGTAACATATCTATGTGGCTGCCCAACAAAGGGCCATTTTGATTTTCAACTGCAAAGTGGCTTAGGGAAGATGGCCAAAGTGCAGGGCCCATGAAATTATTTGGATTACCTTGGCCATTGAAGGTATTACGAGATTCTTGTGCGGTGACGAATTGATAATCGAATTCACTACTATATACTCCAAAAGCAATGGCACTAACCTCTTCCATGAAGTGGTTTCTGTTAGAATCTTCACGAAGTTCAGACCATTGAGTAGACAATCCGGTATCGTGAATAATCGTCACACTATCAGTTGCACGATTGACAATCCACAATTCATCACTTCGACCACTTCCAGGATGAAATTCTAAATCACGAGGAGTATCTAGGTCATCACTTGAATCTGCTATGAGAGTTTCATCAAAACCAACTCCAAATTGGGCGACAGTAGTCTGATGGTTCGTTTCACTGGTGGCGACATCCTCTACTAAAATCGAGTTTGTTGGATTATACATTGGCGACAAGGCGAGAAGTAATACAATAAATATGGCAATCCGCATATTCTTTCCCAACCAACCACTACTGAAAGCCTTTTTTCTATTTGGTTCATCTATAA
>Ga0308016_10000800_pt1 | contig 15744 bp, 20 predicted proteins | sample Neamet233_FD_203129 | JGI IMG/M metagenome (GOLD analysis project Ga0308016, IMG submission 203129) | Marine microbial communities from water near the shore, Antarctic Ocean - #233 | ecosystem: Environmental > Aquatic > Marine > Unclassified | place: Southern Ocean | collected 2014-07-28
TGAAGTTTCACAAAATGTTCCATAACAAACTAAAAATTATTCTAAATATTAGTTGAATGTTAAACTATAGTAGAAATAAATAACTATATAGAAAGATATTTTATAATTAGATTATGGAAGAACAAGGTGAAACTAGAAAAATACAGTTTACAGGTAAATCATCGTATATAGTTTCACTACCAAAACAATGGATTAAGGAATTAGGTTTGAAACAAGGAGATCAAATAAGAATGATCAGAAAAGGATCATCGACATTAGAATTGTATCCACCAAAATTTGAATCTCGTGTTCAAAAAAAAGAAGATGCAACAATTGAAATTGCAGAAGAAGAACAACCAGATTCCATAGTTAGAAAATTAATTTCATTATACTTTTTAGGATTTAAAATAATTAATCTTAAATCAAAAAATGGAAGACTAAACCCAATTCAAAGAAACACTGCAAAAGAAGCGGTTAAGAGAATGTTAATGGGTTCTGAAATTATTTCAGATTCAAGTAACGGAATGACAATTCAAGTAATGGTAAATTTATTAGAATTATCAGTTGACGGGGCATTCAAACGAATGATACATTTAGCAAAATCAATGTCAAATGATGCACTTTTAGCAGTTAAAGAAAATAATTTGGATTTAGCCCAAGAAGTAATCAATACAGATGATGAAGTAGATAGATTTGGATTTTATATTATTCGTCAATTAAAAATTGCAATACAAAATGAACATATTTTAAAAGAAATGGGTTTTAGAAATGCCAGAAATTGTTTAGGATATAGATTAGTTGTAAAAAATATAGAAAGAACAGGGGATCATGCAGCATTTATTGCAAAAGATCTTTTAGAATTTAAAAAATCAATCAAAAAAGAAATTTTAGAAAAACTTGAAGAAATGAATGATTTTTCATTGAATGTATTAGATGAATCATGCTTAGCACTATTCAAAGAAGATTACTATCAGGCTGAAAAAACTATCAAAAAAATAGAACAAATTAGTAAATTTGAGAAGAAAATTAAAGATGCCTCAAAATCAATAAAAGGTGATGAAGAGATGTACAGAGTTAGAAGATTAGTCGAAAATATAAGAAGAATTTCAGAATATGCCAGTGATATTGCAGAAATTGTGTTAAATATGAATATAGAAAAAACTTTGAAAAAAACGGAGTAATATATCAAAATGGACAAAGCGATTCTAATTACATATGATAAAGAAGATGCCATAAATGAGGCAAAGGGGTTATGCGAAGCTGCAGGATATGAAGTAGTTCACATAATTCAACAAAATTATCTGCAAAAACCAAAGTATGGAATTAGTGGTGGAGTTCTAGAGCAATTACGTGAGATAGCGGATAAAATTAGACCAGATATGATAGTGTTTGATGAAATTCTAAAACCCAGTCAAAATTATAATATAGCAACAGAACTAAAAAGAGAAGTTTTAGACAGAGAAGGATTAATTCTTGAAATTTTTGAAAGTAGAGCATCTAGTTCAGAATCAAAATTACAAGTCAAATTAGCACAATTAAGATATGAAATGGTTAGGGCAAAAGAAAAAGTTCGTCTTGCTAACATGGGAGAGCAACCAGGGTTTATGGGAATAGGACAATTTGAGATTGATGTTTACTATAACGACATTAAACATAGAATGCAGACAGTAAAAAAGAAACTTGAAAAAGCTGGAAAGCAAAGAGAACTTCACAGACAAGGAAGAAAAAGGATGGGATTTTCAACAATTTCATTAGCAGGATATACATCTGCAGGAAAAACAACATTGTTTAACAAAACTACAGGTGAAACAAAAGCTCAAAGTAAAGAATTGTTTACAACACTTTCTACCACTACTAGAAGAATTACAATTAATCATGAACCAGTATTAATTGCAGATACAGTTGGGTTCATCAGTAAATTACCTGCATATATGATAGATGCATTCAAATCAACATTAGAAGAATTAACTTATACAGATATTATTATTCTAGTAATTGATATTAGTGATTCACAATTAGAGTTAAGAAAAAAATTTGCAAGCTGCATGAGAACATTGGATGAGTTAGGAGTTAAAAAAGAAAAAATAATTTTTGCATTAAATAAATCAGATTTAATGAAAAAAGAACAAATTGATTATAAAAAAGAATTACTAAATTTAACCGAAAATGAAAAAGTAATTTCAGTTTCTTCAAAAACAGGTGAAAACATAGATGAGTTAAAAATGATAATTGAGAATTTCTTAATGAATAAAAATCCATATAAATATAAAAAAAATGAATGGGAAGCTAAAAAGTATGATAATTGAAGTTGTTAGAATAGGGCAACGTGTTGTAAGAGATGATAGAGTTACAACTCATGTTGCATTAGTTTCAAGATCTTTTGGAGCAGAAAAAATATTCATGACAGAAGTGAATCCAGAAATTAAAGATACTTTAGAAAAAATCAATAATACATGGGGAGGAAATTTTATTGTTGAATTTATTGATAACTGGAAAACGGTGGTAAAAAATAAAAAAAAAGAGGGCTTTAAAATAATACATCTATCAATGTATGGTGAAAAAATTAATGATGTTCAAGAACAAATCCATGTAGAAGAAAAAATTTTAGTGGTAGTTGGTGCAGAAAAAGTTCCAAGAGAAATTTATGAATTAGCTGATTATAACGTAGGGGTAGGAAGTCAGCCTCATTCGGAAATTAGTGCATTAGCTATATTATTAGACAGAATTCAAAATGGAGAACAATTTGAAAAGACATTCCCAAACGCCAAAAGAAAGATCATACCCACAAAAAATGGTAAAAATGTCGAAGTAAATGAGAGAAGGGATTAATACTAGAAACTTGAAGTGATTGAAGTTGGTAGACAAATACGAAGATCCTTTTGTTAGAATTGCATCAATGATTGGTGGCGACGAATATCTCAAAGTAGCAAGATCTTTACTAAAAGCAGAAGATGCAACAGATGAAGAAATTGCTAGTTCTACAGGTCTTAGAATCAATATGGTAAGAAAAGTATTGTATGATCTTTTTGGAAAATCTTTGATTACAGGTATTAGAGTAAAGGATGAAAGAAAAGGTTGGTTTGTCTACAGATGGAGAACTAGAAGAGAAGAAGTTGAACACTTTATTGAAAATCAAAAAAAGAAAATTCAAGAACGATTACAACAGAGATTTGACTATGAAAATGCATCTGACTTTTATCATTGTGGTAATGAGGACTGCCCAAGAGTTACATTTGAAGAGGCACTTGATGGTATGTTCAAATGTCCATCATGTCAGAATGTACTAAATATAAAAAAGAATGAAAAATCACGAAAAGCATATTCAAAGAAAATTGATGAAATTAAACAAGATATGCAACAAATATTTTAATTGATTAAAAAATAAATCTAATAAAAAATTTTAAAGAAAACAAATTTCATAATTATTCTTCATCATTTTCATCCAATTCGTCATCATCATCTAATTCGTCATCATCATCTTCATCTTCACATTGTTCTAATTCTATATGACTAGGAATTCCATTATCTTGGAAAAAAATCTCAATACAGATAGTTGAATCTAAAGTTGAAACCAATGTTTCAGCTAGATCTTTGGGGAAATTACCCAATCTACTAGGATCAGCAGAATAGCGGTATTCAGTAATTTGTTCTTCATGATGAAAGTCAATTTCAATATCACCATTAGAAAATTTTCTAACTCGGATGACTTCACCAAATATACTAGTAGTCAAAATTAATTTTTACTATTAGAAACATCACGAGTAAGATTTTCAGCTAATTCCTCATAATGCTGTCTAGATTTTCCTAAATCATTTAATTGAGATTTTTCAATCGTATCAAGATCTTCATTGACTTTTTTAGAAACATTTTGTAATCTTACTTCTGCCATCATGAATAATTTATTATTTTCTTTCCACAAATGCTCGGTAATATGATCAACGTAAAGTTGCATATCAGCAATTAATTTTTCAGAATTACCTGATGAAAGATATTCTTTTGCAGATTGTTCCATTTCATTTCCAATTTCTCGTGATCGTTGATGATCAATTAGCATCATAGCAATAGGTCCCATGTTAGTAGGCATTCCAGCTTCCTCTAATGCAGGAAATAGTGATTTTTCTTCTTTAGTGTGGTGACAAACATCAGTAAAGTTTTTTGAGAAATCAATTACCGGAAGTAAAATTGATTCAGGAATTTGTTTTTTATCATTTAATAATTCAATTGTAGATTGCATAGCTTTGATTACTTTTTCAATTAACTCATGATCACGTCGTAATGATTCAGTAGACATAATTACAAAAAATAAAATCCAATATCTATATCTTTTTAATAAAAATAATGAAAAGAGAAAAAATAGTTAACGAGTATGAGTTAACAATAGATTTAACGATTAGATAGACTATTTGCTTTTACAAATATCCAGATTCTTTTAGTCATCTCACTAGGAGCTATTGGTTTTTTTCCAAATACTTGTTCTACAGTTTCTTGACGACCTGCGAAATTAATTGCGTATCCTCCAAATGCTGGTTTCTTTGCTTTTGATTTAGTTGTAGTCTTCTTTTTTGGTGCAACTTTCTTTTTTGTTGCAACCGTCTTTTTTGGTGCAACTTTCTTTTTTGTTGCAACCGTCTTTTTTGTTGTAGCTTTCTTTTTTATTGCCAATTTCTTGTAATTTTATTTTAAATAAAGTATAAGAACTTACACTTTAACATAATTCAGTACAAGATAGTTTTTGAGCCTCTTTATTGATTTTAATTTCAAATTAGGGGAATTAGAAATTTTTGCAAAGCCTTTCCCTTCAACAAAAGAGATAGCATCAGTACCTCCAATTAGAAAAGGAGATAATGTAATTATCAATTCATTGAAAAGATTATTTTTAATAAATTCCCAATTTACAGTTCCACCGCCTTCAACTAAAATAGTTTTAATTTTTTTACTAGAAAGTTTTTTTAGCAATAATTTTAAATTTATAGAATTTTCTCCAGATATAATTACTTCTACAGGTAATTTTTGTAATCTTAATAAATTTTTTTTGTTAATTTTTTTTGAAACAGCTATTATGGTTTGAACATCATTACTTGTTTTTATAATTCTAGAATTAGTCGGTATACTACCAGTAGAATCTAAAATTATTCTTATGGGGTTTTTACCTTTAGTATAGCGTACAGTTAGTAAAGGATCATCTTGTAAGAGTGTATTTTTTCCTATAAGAATTGCATCTACTTTTGATCGTAATTTATGTAATCTAATAGTATCAGATTTAGAAGATAATTTAGAATCACCAATGTTTGTAGAAATTTTTCCATCTATCGATATGGCTGCACTTAAAATTACATGTGGATTAAATTTTTCCATGTACAATTTCTCCTCCAATCATTACTGCTTTAATGGATGATTCAGATGCTCGATGTACAATAGATGCATGTGGATTATGCATTGGTTCTAAATCTAGTGCATGTTTATCAAGAAATATGCAATCAGCTATTTTTTTATTTTGAATAATTCCAATATCTTTTTTTAAAATTTTTCCACCGTTAACCGTAGCCATTTTAAGAATATTTTTTGGATCAATTCTTTTTTTCTTAATTCCCATTGTTACCTTCCAAAGAAAATCCATTTCACGAAACATGTCAGGTGAATTTATCATAACATTATCTGTACCTAATGCCAAAAGACATCCAGCATTTTCCATTTTTTCAATATCAGGAATCCCTTCAGCCAAAGAGGAATTTGCTCGAGGGCAAATGACAATACCCCTAGTTACCTTAGATGCAGCCTGAAGATCACTTTTTGAAGCATGAGTCATATGAATTAAAAAATCAGGCATCATAGATAATGCTCGAATAGTTTCAGATTGGCCAGTAATTTGTTTAGATTTACGGACACTTTCTCGAGTTTCAGAAGAATGAATTGCTCGAAGTTTTTTTGTTTTAGAATAGGAAGTTAATACAGATTTACTATGCTCATTTGCACCGCTAATGCCAATTCCATCACATGTTTTAAGTAAAGAAGGAAGATCCTGAATTTTTTCTTTAGGAAAAGGAGTATTTTTTTTAATTTCAGATGAATTTTGATGAAAATCAAGTCGTCCTAAAATAATTGAACGAATTGGAATGTCAGAAGATACTTTTTTCAGTAAAAGTGATCCATCTAAACCACCTTCTCTAAAATCAACAAATGTAGTAATGCCTTTACGAATCATCGAATGACAAGTATTTTTCATAAAAGTAGATAGATTTTCTTCTGAAGTATTTTTTAGTATTTTAGATTTAATTCCAAACATTGGGTGAATTTTTTGATTCACAGTACTGTTTATCGTAATATCTTTTCCAATAGAATCAGCAATATGAGTATGGGCATTAATGAATCCTGGAATTAACAATAAACCTTGGCAATCAACTATATCTTTCTCTAAAGTAGATTTAATTTCTGGTTGAATTTTTTGAAATTTATTATTTTTAATTTCAATATCAACATCTGAAACAAAATCTAATTCTTCACCCAATAAAGCACTAATATTTTTTAGTAACATTATAATTCATAAACATCAGGTTTTGGTTTTCCAGAATCCCTAATATCACGAATTGTATCAAGAGCTTTTGTGGCTAATTTTACTGCATCCCTACTAGTTTGTGCATTTCCAATTCCACAATTCAAAGAAATGTTATCATTATTTTTAATCATGTCAATAAAACTTTGAACTGAATTTTTTGCTTCACTAGTTGCAACTACCATATAATTATCACCACCCATGAAAAATGTGAGTGAATTTTTTTGAATAAAATATTTAATAATTTTTGAATGTAAGTCAAAAATTATTGCTGAAATTTCATAAGGAGATGTATCTTTTCTTTTTGATTTTAAATCATCAACATCTAAATGCATTATTGAAACATTTAATTCAGATTTATCATCAATAAATCCAAAAATATTATGTTCTTTGTTTAAAATTATATTATTTTTTCTTCCATCATATGCTTTTAGATTAGCTTCAAAAGGAGATTCACCAAAACCAATTGAAATAGTTAAGTGTACTTCAAATAATTCTTCAAGTGTTTTTTGAATTTCTATATGATCATCTAAAGTAAGACCATTAGAAACTACAAAAAATTCATCAGATCTGTTTAAAAATACCAAGCAATTTTTTTCAGAAAATAATTTTTGTATTTGTTTGTAAAGTGACGCCTGAAGCATTTGTAATTCATGTTCTCTATCACTACCCAACGTCAAAGTCCATGGCCCATATTCAGTAATTTTTAAAATGCTAAGTTGAATCATTTTTGAATTTTTTCCAATTCTGTAGAAATTTTAACAAGAGCTTCAATAGCACGTTCTGCAACAGGTCTTATTCTAGCATAAGCATGTCTTTCTTGCATTCCAGGGCCAGATATTCCCAAAGATACAGGTTTTTGATATTTTAGCGATAATCCAGTAAGAGATTGAGCAGTAGCATGAGATATTACTTCATCATGTTTTGTTTGTCCCTTAATTATAGCACCCAATGTAGCAACCCCGTCAATATTTTCATTTTGTAGTAATCTATCTACAATTATTGGCATATCATAGGCTCCAGGAACCATGCAAACATGAGAAATTGTTAATTGTAATAAATTGGCTTTTTCTTTTGCAACATCTAACATACTAGATGTTATTTCCTCATTAAATTCTGAAACTACAATAGCTATATTCATAATTAATTCACCTGAGCATATTCTAAAAGTTCTTTTCCATCAATTAATGGAATTCCATTTTGTTTTCCAAATTTTTCTGCCTTGTCTACAGATAATGCAGAATATGTTTCAGCATCCATCATTTCACAAATAGCAGTTACAGGAGTTAAACCTGCAATTTTGGTTAAGTAAACAGACATTTCAGTATGTCCTTGACGTGATGCCAATAATCCTTCAGATGCAATCAATAAAGGCACATGTCCAGGAGTTTTAAATGAAGATACAAATTTTTTCTGTTTATTTTCAACTTTAAAAATATTAGCCATTTCCATAATTGTTAACGCTCTATCTTTATCAGTAATTCCAGTATATGTTTGATAATGATTTACAGATAATGAAAATGTTGGATAATCACCATAAGGAGCTAAACCCATGATCATTTCTTTATTTGAAATAGAAGAGCTAGCAAGAATTTCATGCATATATTGTAATTCAAGAGATTTTGCAAAATTATTTTCTAGTGCTATACAGAGTAATCCACCAGCATTTTGACGCATACGTGCAACATGTTCAGGAGTGATAAATTCTGCTGCTACAACCATGTCAATTTCATTTTCACGATTAGCTGAATCAAATAATAATACAAATTCTCCACGTTTAAGAGATTCAAGTCCAGTTTCAAGTGACACATAGAAAAATTATTTCAATCTAGGTATATACTTTACTAAAAAACGGGTAATTACCACTAAAGTAGTAAATAATTAGCCTTGTTTTAAAATATACTTACCAAGAATGTCAGTTTCAATATTAACCTTATCTCCTACTTTCTTAGTATGAAAATTTGTGATTTCAATAGTATGAGGAATTAATGAAACATAGGCCAATGTTTTTTTTATGTCAACAACAGTTAAACTAATTCCATCAATAGTAATTGATCCTTTCTTTACAATATATTTTGCTAAACTTTTAGGAACTTCAAAATAAACTTGAACCTCTTTAGGTTTTTTTAGAATTTTTTTTATTATTGCCACTCCATCTACATGGCCTAAAACAAAATGACCTTCTAATCTATCACCTGCCTTTAAACTTCGTTCAATATTTACAACACCACCAACTTTTAGATTTCCAAGATCAGTTTTTTTTGTAGTCTCTTCAATCATTTCAAAAATACATTTAGATTTAGATATCTTGGTTGCAGTAAGACATACACCATTAAGTGCAACACTTTGTCCAATTTTTAATCCCTTAACTTGTTTACCTAAATCAATAGTCATTTCAATTGCGCTTCTATTTTTAGTAATTTTTGAAATTTTATTTACTGTTCCAATTCCTTCAACAATACCTGTAAACATCAAAATAAAGTGTAGTGTCTTTGTATAAATGGATTTAGGTATTAGTAAATGAAATTATTTTGAATTAGAATTTTTAAATTCATCATCACAAAATTGATGGAAAATAGAACATTTGTTTTCTTTAGCATCAGATTTGATTTTATCCATATCTTTATTCAATACTCCTTGTGCAGCTAAAAATGCCTCATCAGGCATGTTTAATTTTTCAAATAATTTTGATTTTACAGTAGGTATTTCTCGTAGGCCTGAATCAACTCGTTGGGCTAAATCATAATAATCAATTGCATCTTGATAATTTCCAAGATGACTAAGTGAAATTGCCTTATTCATTAATGCAGTTACATCATTTGGATCAATTACAAGTGATGTATCATAATATTGAAGTGCATCTTTATGACGATCCAATTGATTTAGAGATATTCCCATACTGTTTAGAGCCCAAGTATCTTTAGGATTTGTTACCAGAATACCTTCACATAATTTTAAAACTTCATCATATTTCTTTAAACTTTCAAGAGCAAAAATTTTATTTTTTAATGCATATGTATCAGATGGTTTTATTTCAAGAACTTTATCACAATACACAACTGTTTCTTCATAATTTTTTAGATATATCAGAGATAATGAAATGTTTTGGAGAGCAAGCATATCAGATGGGTCCTTTTTGAGTAAATCTTTACAGTAATTATACAACTGATCATAATTTTCAGCATTAAACATGCGAGTAATTACATTGGTTGGATCAAGAAGGTCAATCATATTATTATTTTACAATATCAAGTAGTGCTTTTGCTTGTTTATAGTGTACTTCATCTATCATTTTTCCATCAACTGTTGTAGCACCCTTGCCTTTCTTTTTGGATTCTAGATATACCTTACAAACTTTTTCTGCCCATGCAATTTCAGTTTTGTTAGGATAAAATGATGTATGAACAGTAGTAATTTGATCTGGATGTATAACACTTTTTCCAGCATATCCTAAACTTTTTCCAAAATTACAATCATTTTGTAATCCCTTCAAATCTTTTAGATCTTGCCAGATACCATCAATAGCAGATATTCCAGCTGCTGCGGCATCAACAGGGATTTTATATCTAGAGTATTTTCCACCTGGTGAGTCTTTGGTATATTCAACACCAAGATCATTTAGTAAATCAAAAATTCCAAAAATAATTGCAGTTACACGGTTTCCAAATGATGCAATTGGGTATGAGTTAACAACACCTTCAGCTGATTCAATAGATGGAATAATTTGAATTGGTTTTAATTTTTTAGATTTTTCTAAACTGGAAAGAATTTTTTGTATTTTTTTTAATTCTGCAACATTATTGACTTTAGGAATAACTATTCCATCGATCCCTTTTTGAATAATTTCCTTTAGATCTGATGGAACTTTTCCAGATGATGGGGAATTAGTTCTAACAAAAATTGAAGAGGAGTATTCTGAACGAGATTTTAATGCATTTTTAATTAATTTTCTTGCATTAGTTTTTTCATCATCTGGGACAGAGTCCTCTAAATCAAAACAAATGACATCAGCTTGAATCTTCTTTGCCTTTTCAAGAAATCTGGGATTGTTTCCAGGTACAAAAATAAGGCTACGGAAGAGCTGAGTCATTAAATGACTAAGCGCCTTCAGGCTTCATTAAGATTTTGCCAAACATGCCTTTTCCGGTTAACATCTTTGTATGTGCCTCTGCTGCTTGTTCAAAGGTGTATGTTGAATCGATTGCAGCTTTAATTTTGCCTTTACCCATCCAATAGAGACCTTGATCAAGTTCGGCTTTGGTTCCTTGTGTTGAACCTAAGATGTTAGTTCCTTTGAAGAACACATGTCTAAGATCAGTTTGTGCATTGTAACCAGTTGTTGCTCCACATGAAACAAGTGTTGCACCGTACTTTAACAATTGTAATTGTTTGTTCCAGTGTGTTTCACCGATATGATCAAATGATAAATCAATACCTGGTGCTTCACCTTTTTTCTTTGCTAATTCTTTAGAAATTGCTCTAACTTCTTTGTGCCAATCTTCTTTTCTATGATCAACTGCAAAGTCAGCTCCAAGTTCTAAACATTTGTCTAGTTTGTCAGGGCTTGCAGTTGCAATAACATCGCAGTTGTATAATTTTGCGATTTGAATTCCAAAGCTTCCTACTCCAGAACCTCCACCCATAATTAGAACAGTTTGTCCAGGAGTAATTTTGGCTCTGCCAACTAGCATGTGCCAAGATGTTAACAAGGTCATTGATGCAGCTGCTGCTTGATCATATGACACACCTTCTGGGATTTTTGAAACATTAACTTCTGGTAAATGAGTTACTTCTTGGAATGCTCCCCAATTAGGACCTGTTTGAAATCCCCAAATCATTCTTTTGGTACAATCAAATTCTCTACCATCAGTACAGGCTTTACAAACTCTGCATGACATGTTAGAGTGAGAGACTACTTTATCTCCAATTTTTATATTTTTAACATCCTCACCAATGGCAATGACATCACCGGCAGCATCAGAACCTGAAACGTGTGGTAATGGAACAGGTACTGGTTGTCCTCGCATTCCCCAAATATCATTATAATTTAAGGCTGCAGATTTTACTTCAAAAACAACTTCATCTGCTTTTGGTTTTGGATCATCTATATCCTGGACTTTTAGGATTTTAGCATAATTATCGTCTGGTGCATATTCACTGTATGTAACGGCTTTCATAAATAACTAGAAATGTTTCCCATAATTATATTTTATCTGTATTATACTCGATTTATCTTAAATTCACGCTTTGGTTGCTGTGTAGATAAAAGAATCTCTTTTAATTGATCATCAGTTATTTGTCCAGGCATTTTTCCTTGTGTCGCCATTCCAATTAGAAATTGTTCCACACTATCAGATAATTCAGGTTTAACCATTTTGATATTGTTTAATCTCATTCTAGCTTCAGGAGTAAGAATTTTTCTTAGAATTTGTTCTTTTTGTGCTGCTTGCTCATGATTGGGATTAGGATTATGATCTTGTGGCAAATCATTTGGTTCAGGAAAACTCATTTTGATCTAACGATATATTTTCAATTCAGGTTTTTCTAAAATTAATTCATTAAGAATTTCAGTTGCAAGTCTATCTAGTTTTTGCATTCCATTTTTAGAAACAACTCTACCCTTCTTTTCAATTTTTTCTAAATATCCAAGTTTTTCTAATCCTTGAATTGCAGTACGAATAATTGCACCACTTGCATCTTTATGATGAGCAGCACCATATCCAGATGGTCTACCACCACCATAGTCTTTCTTTAATTCATTAACACCAATTGGACCATTAAAGTAAATTTTTCTAAGAATTGATGCACATCTAGTTTGCCACCATTCACTATCTTGTGGTGGTTTATCTGCATGTGCTCCAGTTTTGACAAATGGAGTCCAAGAAGGAGCAGGAATATCTTCATTCTTTAGAATATTTGCTAATCTTTCAATTAGGACATCTGCTGGTACATCATAGACTTTTGCCATAAAGTGCAAAAATCAATAATCGTCTTATAAATCATTGATACAAGAAATACAAATTCTGAAACATGGTTAGGCATAATTAAAAATCTAAAAAAAGATCGCATAATGACTTTTTTAGATAATTATGACACATCACATTCAATGAAAGAAAATGAGCATGAATATGAAAAAGATAGTAAAAAGAGATGATATAATCAATACAGAGAGAAAAGGAAGAATAATTTAATTCAAAGTATACTACTAAATTTTTAAAATTCCTTCTTTAATTAAGAATTGAATTCCTTGAATGAATGAATTATCATCAATTACACCAGCTGCCCACCACTCAGCATTATTTTTTATCCAATCTGGAATTTCAGAACTAGAATTAGTTCCCTGTACAGTTGGAGGTATTTTTAAAATATTTTCTTTAACTAGGAATTGAATTCCTTGAATGAATGAATTATCATCAATTACACCAGCTGCCCACCACTCAGCATTATTTTTTATCCAATCTGGAATGACATTAGATTTTTGATCTTGTAAGATTAATTGAGAATTAATTTGAAAGTTAGATGTAGACACAAAAAACTTTTCAAAATTATTAGAATTTTTGCCAGTTAAAATTAATTTAAATTCATATTTTTCGTCAGTTGGAATAAAAATTGAGTCTTGATAAATTCCATGTGGTGCTAAAATACCAAGATATTTTTCATCATCTCCAATATTTGAAAATATTTCTTTTCCAGATAAGTCTGTAACACCATAAACAAACAACACATTTGTTACAGGCATATTATTTTCATCAAAGAAAGAAAATGTAAAGGGTATTTTTTTACCAGAATTTAATTTAGAATCCCAAGACACATTTCCAATAAAATTATTATCAAAAGAAAATTTTAATTCATTCAGAGTTGTTTTTTCTCCAGATAAAATTTCTAATTTTAGTATATTTTCATTAGATTCTAAAGTTAATTTATTTTTAATTTTTAAAAGATCTTCAGAAGGAATATTAATTTTCAGAAAATTTTTCTTTGGATCAGATATATTAAATTCAAAAAAATCATGATCAATTATTATTCCATTAAGAGAAATGATTAAATCATATCCTTGTTTGAAGGATGAGAAATCTTTTTCAAATAAAATTATTTGATTAAGATTAGAATTATGCTCATCCCAAGTAAAAGGTACATCATATGAAATTTTATCTAATGTTTCATCATAACTAAAATTAGAGATTTCACCATTATGAGATTTTACAGATATTGGAAATTCTTGAGCAGATGCAGTTTTAATTTCAAAAATTTGTTTGTGAGGAAGATGTAAGAAAGTTTCAAAAAGTAAATCCTGTGTAGTCAAAGTTTTAGGAGTTGTTGCACCTACAATAGAAACTTGAACTGAATATTGTCCACTTTTATCAAAAATTGGTCCTTGAATTGTAGGTAATGAATCGCCTCGAGCATAATATCCTCCAGCAATAGCATGTTTTTCACCATTGTATACTGTACATTTCCAAAGATCTTTTTCGAGACATCCAGTTGTAGGCTTAATTGTTAGATCCAATTTACCATCCTCATCATAAAAATATTCACTGGCAACTAAATTATCATCTTGGAAAATCTGAACGCGATACGTTACACTTGGAATATTTACATTAGTTTCAATATCAAAAAATCTAATGGATAAATTTGTAGTTTTAGAATCACCATAACTGAAATCTTCAGGAAAAAGAGTTGTACTAACTGCAACTTTGAATCCATCAAGATCAATTGGAGGGGAAAGAGAACCTGAATGATGTTGTGCATATGCAGGGGAAATAGTAATAACAAAAAGTACTGCAAAAATTATTAAAATATAATTCATAATCATAATTATACTGATTTTAAAGTTATTAAAATATAATTGTAAATAATCATGATATAATTTTACGATAAGTATGTCCACATAAATTACAAGAAATTCTGATTGACTTTACAGATGTTCGTCCTAAACGAATTCTAGAATTAATTCCAGGGGCAATAAATGATTTACATTTTTTACAGAAAACCATTCTAAGGTAGTAGGGCATTCGAATTTTATATTTACTACTTATTCTACGAGCAATAGAAGCTTGACGTTGTGATAATTCAGGATCTGTTCTTGCATTAGCAATGGCATTATCAACAAGAATTTGCATCCTCTCCATTGCAATTTTGTACACCATAGGCTTCATGATATTTTTTTAAAAATAGAGCTAAAAATTAGTTCTGATTATAACAAGTAAAATGCAGTCAGCGGGATTCGAACCCGCGTCACAGGGTTGGAAACCCCGAATACTAACCAGGCTATACTATGACTGCGATAAGGAAAAAATCAAATTTCCTACATAAAAATGGTTTTTTCATACTCATATAGGATTCTAGATGTAACAACATGTCCTTCAAATGATTCATTTCCAACAGAATATAGATCAGTAATTTTATTTTGAACTGAATCAGAAAAATGACCTTTTTGAAATCCTCCAAGTATAATGCAAGAGTTATCTGAAATTTGCGCTGCAATTTTTTCATATGAACTTAATTCACCTTCAGTAGAAAAACCAACAATTTTAGACGGTTTAATTTCATCTATTAATTCGGAAAATGTTTGTTCTTTAATTTCAAGTAATAATTCATTATTTGCAATAATTTTTTTTTCTTGATATAATTTTTCGATTACACCTTGAAATCTATGATATGATTTTGGAAGATGGACATTTTTTCCAAAATGTATTACTTTATCATCAATAGTATGAACAAATAGATTTAATTTATTTTCAAGATATAGTGGAATTGTTGTAGCTTCAAGTATTGAAAAATGAACAATGTCTGGACGTCCACGCTTAATTTCATTTTTAATTCCTTTCATTGCTGCAAAATGCCAAGAATTATCCAATAGAATTTCTGAAGAATGCTTTCCTAATTTTCTTGCATGTGAAATAACTGATGGATGTCCTTCTAATTCGTAAGGAACAAGCTCCAATGCAGATTCAGAAATAATTAATGAAATCATTTTAAATTAGCATACGCCTAGAATTTTTTTTATCCATAAAAATTATAAAATAAAAGAAAGTAAAAAAGTTGCGATTCTGTTATTTATCCAGAAGTACAACCACTGTATCCACATTCAATGCAAATACTGCAACCCTCTACAAATACAAGATTGTTTTTACATGTTGGACAGAGACGATCCTCTGAAACTTCTTCTTGTTTTTGAGGTGCAATCTGAATTTCTTCATCATGTATTTTGATTG